>SL_4KL_010_BRINEDRAFT_10000267_pt1 | contig 25979 bp, 25 predicted proteins | sample SodLak_010_BRINE_2_FD_10664 | JGI IMG/M metagenome (IMG submission 10664) | reverse complement strand
GGGATTATCGTACGAACTCATAGATTTCTTGCTGGGGAATCACAACACGGTGGAAGCCACGTGACGGCGATTGCTCCGGGTGGCTACGATAATCCCTATCAGTTGCAACGCACGCCGACCACTGCACCGACGCCGTGGAGACGCCTCCCCGTGGCCCGCTGCATACTGCTATCGATCCGTTTAAATGCGGACGGCCGGACGTACAACATATGACTGAGGAACAAGAGGCCGAGCTCGAAGAGCAGGCTGATGACGTTGAAGCGGACGAAGCAGACGCCGAGGAAGCCGAGGGGCTCCAACACGGCGACTTCGTCGAGATCGAGTACACCGCCTACACCGTAGAGGGCGACCAGCTAGTCGATACGACCGATCCCGAGGTCGCCGAAGAAGAAGGCGTCGACGATCAGGGCCAGGAGTTCAAGCCACGAACGATCGTCATCGGTGAGGGCCACATCTTCCAGGGTGTCGAGGACGCACTCGTCGGGAGCGAGGTCGGCGACTCCGGCAGCGTGACGATTCCTGCCGTAGACGCCTTCGGCGAGTACGATCCCGACGACGTCCAGACCGTCAGCGCCGAGAAGATCGACGAAGACGATCGGTATCCCGGTGCGAACGTCCAGATCGACGGCCAGCAGGGCTACATCAGCACGATCATCGGTGGCCGCGCACGCGTCGACTTCAACCACCCGCTTGCCGGCGACGACGTCGAGTACGAGTTCACGATCGTCGACGAGGTCGACGACCGTGAGCAACAGGCCGCCGGCCTGTTCGAGATGTACCTCGGGATGGAGCCCGAGCTCTGGATCGAGACGGACGAAGTCGAGGAGGAGGTTCCCGTCGAACCCGACGAAGACAGCGAGACACCGGAGGAGTCTCGTGAAGACGGCGAAGCCGTCGATGATGAAGACGCTGAACCCGAGTTCGAGACCGAGACCGTCGAGAAGGAGACGCTCTACCTCGAAGCGACCCCCCAGATGACGATGAACCAGCAGTGGATGATGGGCAAACAGCAGATCGGCCAGGACGTCATCGAGAAGGTCGGCGTCGATCGCGTCATCGTCCAGGAAGTCATCGACGGTATGGGTGGCATGGGTATGGGCGGTATGATGGGCGGCATGGGCGGCGGCGATATCGAGGAGGCCCTCGAAGACGCCGACGTCGATGCCGACGAGATTGTCGACGAACTCGAAGGCGCAGACGAGTAACGAACCCCGATTTAATTTCCCGAATTTTTCGATGGGAGAGCGATAGTGCCCCAGAGAGCTGACTACAGTGGTGCGTGGTTCGTCAAGCCTGAACGTGCGAGTCGAACCGATGGTGGGTATCCAGTTCGACTCACACTCCGCTGTGGCCCGATACCGATCGCCGATCAGGCGATGTCCCGACTCGTGTCGATCGCCACTTCCTCGGTCAGTTCGAGTTTGATCGCCTCGGTTGGCTGGTTCCCACTGCGGTACTTGGGAATCGAGAGGTGATTGACGAGTTCGGAGCCGGAGATTTTCGTTCGGAGGTCGAATACGGCGTCAGCAGCGTGGCGGGTCCGTGTCCGGTTTTCGGGCGCTCGCTCCCCTTTCAAACAGTGCAGAATGGCGATGCTGTTGGTCTCGAGCATCTGTGTTTTGAGCCTGTTGAGAAACGTGATGTACTCGTCCATGTCGGATCGTTCGAGGACATCCATCGTGTCGATAATGAGGTTTGCGCCGTCGGGAAGTGCACTGATGAGCCGCGTCGCCTCCTCCAGTGGTGTCTCGCTGGTGACGTGTCTGACCGTCGGGCTGCCGACCTCCGACGGCGAGGCGTCGATCGCGTGTCGGACGGCGTCGTCCGATCGCTCGGTCGTCAGATACAGCGTCCCCCGGGCTGCAGTCAACTGGTAGAGCAGCAGTTCCGACTGGCTGGCCGCGTTGGCGGTGTAGGCGACGACACAGCCCGGGGGTAATCCGCCTTCGAGTTTCCGGTCGAGGACATCGACCCCGGTTTCCAGCCGACCTACCATACGATTGTGATCAATTGCTGTAGTGTCTGTATAACTCTTTGGCTTGAGTGTCGTTCACAGCTGTACGACGGGTGACGATCGATCGCTCTCGATTGCCGACTGGCCCTTGGCGTCCGGAAGACACGCGATTCGGAGCGCGTACTGCTCGTTCTGGTAAAATCGCGGTCGCGTCGTCGAACGGATGAGCGTCAACGAGAGCTCCCGGACACCGACCACGAATGGAGAGATTCAAGGGGGCGGCAAGAGCGTACACGAACAGATGCGCCACGATCACCTCATCACGAGCAAACAACTCTCGCGGGCCGACATCGAGACGGTCCTCGATCATGCAGCCGAGATCGATGCCGATCGGTCGGCGTTTGCCGATCGCCACGCAGACAAGCTGCTCGGATTGCTCTTTTTCGAACCGAGTACGCGCACGAAGATGAGCTTCGAGACGGCGATGAAGCGTCTCGGCGGCGACATCGTCGATATGGGGGCGGTGGAGTCGTCGAGCGTTACAAAAGGTGAAACACTCGCTGACACCGTTCGCGTCATCGAAGGGTACACCGATGCGCTCGTCTTGCGCCATCCCAAACAGGGTGCTGCGACGATGGCCGGCGAGTTCGTCGACGTCCCCCTGCTCAACGCCGGTGACGGCGCTGGACACCATCCGACACAGACGCTGCTCGATCTCTACACGATCCGAGAGAATGCGGGACTGGACGACCTGACGATCGGGATCATGGGCGATCTGAAATACGGTCGGACCGTCCACTCGCTTGCCTACGCGCTGTCGAACTTTGACACTCGCCAGCATTTCATCAGCCCCGAGAGTTTACAGCTTCCCCGCGAGGTCGTTTACGACCTCCACCAGGAACAGGAGCGGGTACAGATCCGCGAACACGAATCGATCGAGGAGGTCCTCCCCTCGCTGGACGTTCTCTACGTTACTCGGATCCAGCGCGAACGGTTCCCGGACGAAAACGAGTATCAGCAGGTCGCGGGCAAATACCAGATCGATACGGAGGCCCTCGAGACAGCACGCGACGAGTTGACCGTGATGCACCCGCTTCCGCGAGTCGACGAGATCGCCCCTGCAGTCGACACGACCGACCACGCGGCCTACTTCGAGCAGGCCCACAACGGCGTCCCGGTCCGAATGGCGTTGCTCGATCTCCTGTTGCGTGATGGGGGTGAGACCGATGAGTAACGATCACGACCACCACGACGGCAACGACGATCACGAACTCCGGGTCAGCAAGATCCGCGACGGCACCGTCATCGACCACGTCAACGGCGGCCAGGCGCTGAACGTGCTCGCGATTCTCGGGATCGACGGCAGCAAAGGCGAGGAAGTATCGGTCGGGATGAACGTTCCCTCCGATCGACTCGCCCGCAAAGACATCGTCAAGGTCGAGGGCCGGGAACTGAGCCAGGACGAAGTCGACGTGCTCTCGTTGATCGCCCCGGACGCGACGATCAACATCGTTCGCAACTACGAGGTCATCGAGAAACACCGAGTCGAACGGCCGGACGCCGTCACGGGCGTTCTCTCCTGTCCGAACCCTGGCTGTATCACGACTGCCGGTGAGCCGGTAACCTCGAAATTCGAGGTGCTCGACGACGCCGTTCGGTGTGTCTACTGTGAGACGATCGTCCGGGACGAGATCCCGTCGTTGATCGACACCTGATCGCAGCCACCGTTGGCCTCTCATTTCGCGACAGACATCCAGAATATCTAAGTAGTTGACGGTCAATCATCGATGTGTATGTCTCGCACAATCAAGATCCTGATCGCCCTGTTCGTCATCGCCGTCCTCTACAAAGCCGTCGCCGGCGGCTCCTCGGAGGTCGACGTCGAGTACGAACCGACCGAATAACGAATTTCGATTCCGAACGGCTTACCCGCTCGGGGCCGTACCCTCCCGTATGTACGGCGTCGTCACGCGAAACGCTGAAGACGTACGGTTGCCGGAGTTCGACCGCGGCTTCTATGAAGTCAAAGACGTTACCGGCCGGTCTGCCGATCCGATCGAAGACGGCGTGAACATGGTCTCCTGTTTCGGCGACAACGCCGCCGCCGATGCCGATCCGTCGCTCAGAGCCGTCGACGATATGGGGCGGCCGGCGACGCGCGAGCGCACGTACTTCGACTGGGCCTACATCTGTCCCTCCAGACAGGACTACCGCCAGGGGCTGTTCGATATCATCGACGACTGTGTCGACGCAAACGCTGACGTCCGACTCGACGATATCGGGTTTCCGCGCGCCGAGTACTGCCACTGTGGGTTCTGTGAACAGGCCTTCACGGAGAGCGACCACGACGATCGCTTCGAGTGGCGAGCGAGCGTCATCACCGAGTTCGTCGAACAGGCCGCCGATCGGATTCCCGGCACGGTGTACATGACGCTCTATCCGGACCCCTATCCGGGCCATCTTTACGAACGTGCTGGGATCGATCTCGCGGCACTCGAAGCCCACGTCGACGAGTTCGTCGTCCCGCTGTACGATATGGCCTACGAAACGACCTACTGGCTCGAGACGATCGCTCGCGGCTTCGAGAGCGCTCTCGAGACGCCGTTTAATATCGAACTGTACGCGGTAAACATCGATATCGAGAACCTGATTCACGCGACAGATGTCGCAGAGGCCTACGGAGCGGACGTCTTTTTCGGCTACGATGCGGGTAACGCCCAGGCGGCCCTGCGCCGGCGACGTGCTGCGGAGCGCGACGGCGTCACCCACGGCGAGCCTGGTCCCGAATCGGACTCCTGAGAACTGGGCTCTCGCCGATCGTCTTCCCGTTGCCGATCTGTGACGCCGACGAACAGTGCTCCGTCTGCCTCCGAGCAAGAACTGATTACGTCGAGACATCCCCTGGTTACACCAGCCCGGATCGAGAGTGTGTCAGCACACGGGTCTATTGTCGGGGCTTGCGGGGCTGTCCGTCTCGTGAACGCACTCACGCCATGGCGAGCGATCCGGATCGTTTCGGCTGTTACGCTCGTGCTCCCGGCTGGAACTGACGGGGCCTTTTAACCCGTTCTCAGTCGAGGTCCCCGACGACCGGGGAGCGATACCCCCGAGTGCGCACAATGACAGACCAGCACCCCTCTCAGCAGCTTCCAGAACAGATGCAGGAGATGACGATCGATCAGGGCCAAGACGCCATGGGCCAGATCATGGACCTCCAGCGAAACGTCGCAAAAATGACCCTGAGCGCGATCGAATGGCAGGAAACTGCCCAGCGCCAGGGGATGGAAATGACCCAGTCGTGGGGACTCGAGATGACGAAGTCGCTGCTCCAGAACTACCTCCAGGGGATGCAGGCCGCAACGCCGGAGCTACAGCAGGCGATGCAACAGGGAATCGAAGCTGGCACGAGCGATGGACAGCAGCGTGGGCCCCAGATGGGGCATCGCCGGCAACCTCAGGGCCAGCAATCACAGCGATCGCCACAACAGCAGTCCCAGAGCCAGCAATCACAGGAATCCCCACAACAACAGCCCCAGGGCCAGCAACCACAGGAATCCCCACAACAACAGCCCCAGGGCCAGCAACCACAGGAATCCCCACAACAACAGCCCCAGGGCCAGCAACCACAGGGCCAGCAACCACAGGGTCAGCAACCACAGCAATCCCCACAACAGCAGCCCCAGGGTCAGCAACCACAGCGATCGCCACAACAACAGCCCCAGGGTCAGCAACCACAGCGATCGCCACAATCCCAGACCGGCGAGTGGATCTCACAACAAGAGCGCTACGGCGGTGGGGCGCGACGCGAGTTCGATCACCACGAGTTCCAGCAACGCAGGCAACAGCCCCAGAGCCAGCACCAACAGCCACAAGACCAGAGCCAGCACCAACAGCCACAAGACCAGAGCCAGCAACCCCAGGGGAAACAGCGACTGCGACCACAACAACGCCAGCAGTCACAGGGCAGACAGCGTGCCGGACAACCCCACGGCGGTCAACAGCGCCAGCCGATCGGACAGGGTCAGCGCGACGACCGATCCCAGTCCGCCGAGTCCGACCACGAGCCAGCGGACCAACGGGAAACCGACACGGAATTCGATCGGGCCGGCGAGGAAGCTCGCCCTCGCCCAGACGAATCCGAACAGGATGACACCGAAGATGAAAGCCAGGAGGCCGAAAGCCGAGAAGAACACGAGATTGACCAGTCCTAACGGTATGCTGGACGCGTAGTCGATTTCATCGAGCGATCGGCCGATCGACGACACCGATTTTTTGACGCCGGTCGAGCAGACGTTCCGTTATGACCTGTTTGTCGGTCGAACGGCAGCGTGTCTCCGGAGCCAATCGACAGCGCTGCCTGTTGGCGTAGCGTCCGCTCGGCGGACCGATCCGAAAAAAGCGGGTGGGTGCAGCGGCCACAGACCGAGACTACTGGTTTGTACGGCGTTCGGTCCGATCGTTACCGACGGTCACCGAGGTCGTCGTCATCGTCGTCGTCCATCAGGCCCTCGTCGTCGTCACCGATGCGGTCGTCATCGTCGTCGTCCATCAGGCCCTCATCGTCGTCACCGATACGGTCGTCATCGCCGTCATCCATCAGCCCATCATCGTCGTCACCGATGAGGTCGTCATCGTCGTCATCCATCAGCCCATCATCGTCGTCACCGATGAGGTCGTCATCGTCGTCATCCATCAGGCCCTCATCGTCGTCGTCCATCAGGCCCTCGTCGTCGTCATCCATCAGCCCATCGTCATCGTCACCAATGAGGTCGTCATCGTCGTCGCCCATCAGCCCATCATCGTCATCACCGATGCGGTCGTCATCGTCGTCGTCCATCAGCCCATCATCGTCACCGATGAGATCGTCATCGTCGTCATGCCCGGTGCTACTCCCGCGATCGTGATCCGTTCTTGTGCCGGCAGCATCGGTCCCGGTCGCGGCGTCGCTCCCTCCCGAGGGATCGCCTTCGAGGTGCACCTCGTCGGTGGTAACTGAGGCGACCGACTCCTCCTGAAGCGGGTACATATCGCCGTCGGTCCCGCCCCAGCCGAGTTTCGCCTTGATCGTGTCGGTGATTCCCGGATCCGGCTCCACGTGGGCAGTTCCCTGTTCGATGTCGGCAACGATCCCGATGTCTTCGCCGTGTTCGTTGACTACTGTCTTGCCGATATCGTCGTCAGTAAACTGTGCGGACATTACGGTGTGACGGACACCAGATAGGATCAATATGGTGGTGCTTGCGGTGGCTTGCGGCGATCGGTTCGTCCGTCGTAATCCGCTGTTACCGATCGGCTGCTACCCCACACGCACACGGGCTGTCTGCCGACCCTAACTGCTGCCAGGGGGGATCTCGGTTGGGTGCCGTTCGATCGCGATCGGCATCTCCATCGCGACTGTCGCCACACGAGGGTCGCCGAGGTGGCGATCGGCGGTATCGAACTGACGAGACCGTCTCACTCGTTGAACGCCGGGTCTCGCCCATCGAGGAAGGCACTGACCCCTTCCTCGTGGGAGTCGGTGTTGCGGGCCTGGACCTGGAGCAGATTCTCGTAATCGAGTGCGTCCTCCCAGTCACGGCTCATGTTCTCGTGCATCGCCTGTTTCATCAGCCCGATAATATCGGTCGGACGGCGGCCGAGCCGATCGACCGTCGATTCGACACGATCGTCGAGTTCGTCGGCCGGCACCGACTCGTTTATCAGGTCGAGGTCAGCGGCGCGGTCTGCGTCGAAGAACTCGCCAGTGAACGCGAGTTTCTTTGCCGCTCGAAGGCCGACAATGTGTGGCAACATGACGGTCCCACCGGTGTCTGGGATGAGGCCGACACGAACGAACGCACAGGAGAAGGTGGCACCCTCGGCCGCATACGCGATATCCGACAGCGCGACGATCGACAGGCCTGCACCGACGGCGTCGCCGTTTACCTTCGCGACGATCGGCACGGGGCAGTCGAGCATCGCCTCGACGACCCGCCCGAACGTGTCGGTGAGCTCCGCGTAGGACTCCTGGGGTGGGGCCGGATCCGCTGCCATCGTCTCGATGTCGCCGCCGGCACTGAACGCCTCGCCCTCGCCCGTGATGACGATCGCGTGATGTGTCTCCGGGGAGGCGTCCTCGATCCGGTCGGCCAGCTCCCGGGCCGTCTCCGTCGTGATCGCGTTGAGCACTCCCGGCCGATCGAAAGTGAGTCGCAACACGCCGTCGTCACTGTCGACATTCATGTCTCCACACTGCGGGCCGACAATAATAACAGTGGGCGTTCGGTACAGCTGGTGATACCTCGTGGACCGCCCGGCGACGGCGATCACCACAATCGCATCCGATGGGTTCCGACAGTGGGGTATGCCCCACGGCCCCGGCGACTCGACAGGACCGGTGTCTTCTGGTGGGACGTGATGCTAACCCGCTTAGTTCGATGGGATCGGCGGGGCCGTCGCTTCGTCTTCGGTGACGTTGAGTTCGGACGTGACGAGTGCCCGGTAGGCCCGGCGGAGTCGCTCCGAAAGCGCCTGGTGGGAGATGTCGAGCTCTTCGGAGAGCTCCTGCATCGAGACCTCGCGTGGGATCTCGAAGTAGCCGTGGTCGATCGCTGCCACCAGCGTCTCGTACTGTCGGGAGGTAAGTCCACATTCGGAGTGGGTCTCCTCCATCATGTCGAACAGCCGGACGATCGTCGGCGTAACGTCGTGTTCGACGAGGCGATCGTACAGCGAGCTGACGCCCTCCCGATCGACGAACCGAATGCTCAACAGCCACGTGCCACCGGAGGCGGACGCACTCAGTACCGTGCCGTGCTCCTCGAGGACGAACTCGAAGAGATCGATCGTGTCGGGATCGAACTCGATGTCGTACAGCCAGCGATCGTCTTCTGCGCTGATCAGCGAGTAGTCACCGATCGCGGATGCGCCGTCGAGTGCATCCTCGATCTCCGTCTGTGATGCACCGGAGAGCCACAGCCCGTGGCCCCGGGAGGCGATGACACGTTCCATCTCACAGGTCAGTGAGGGGACGGTCTCGAACAGCTCCCCGAGTCCAGTTCGGTCGGCCGGAACTTCGATGTCTGCGATTGAGGTCATATAGCTCGTCCACTCGTACAGCAGGGAACGCAATAATCCCGGTTCCAAAGGGATTAGAACGCACGGTGCCGACTTTCAGGGTTGCTTATCGCTTTGTGGGTACCATCGTAGTCGGCGGCCTCACGCCGGACCAGCACTCTCAGACGTAACTGGACGACGTTGACGATGGGAGGCGGGATACTGAACAAGAGGATTGCGACTGGCCACAACGGACCAGCTCAGCTATCAGCCGGTTCGGAGCCCCGACCAGAAGCGACCCCGGGTTCGATCGGTTCGAGGCTGCGGATCGTCTCGGCCAGCGTCTCGATGTCGTCGGTTCCCCGGCCGACGATGTGTCGGGACTCGATCGCGATATCCCGGTCGCCGACGACGATCGTCGGCAGCGGTGCGCTGGAAAACCCTTCGACGAGCACGATGTCGAACCCTCGTCTCGCGAGGCGGTCGAGGCTCGTTGCGAGTGCCTGTTGCTCCGGGTCGTCGCTCTCGAAGAGCCCTGCCGGCGTCTCCGGTGGCGATCGTTTTCCGTGTGTGCTCACCTCGAAGGTCAACTCGGGCGTGATCCCGACGACCGTTTCGGCACCGGCACTCCGGTGTCGGTGGGTGTCCGCACCCGGCGTATCGATTTCGATATCGTGATGGATCGATTTCACCGTCCCGACGCGTGCGTCAGCGGCGAGTCGCGGGACGAGCTGTTCGACGAGCGTGGTTTTGCCGGCGTCACTTGGCCCGGCAACGCAGACGGCTCGAATCGACGACTGGTGGCTCATGGTGGGTGTCCTCGCAAACGGCTCTACTGTTCGTATCCAATCTATCGGCAGAAAGGTGTCTCGATCGATGCCAGACAGCACCGAGCTATCTTTTTTCAAGGAGAGAATCCCGTCCGTCAGGACAGGCGTGAATCCGACAACGACGCCGCAGTCCACAAATCGACAGCAGTACGGATATTTAAGTGGAATCATGACGTAAGATGACGTGCACCGAGGCGGTCACACCGCCCACTCAAATGCACAATATCGGGACTCCGAGGCCCATAACGTTTGAGACACCCTCTCGAACCGCTGTGGTGTTTCGGTCATAAGATAACTCCGAGTCCCTTGCTGGGATAGGAGTAACGGCGGTGTGGCCCTGCCATCGGCCCGTCATGTCGACAGGTCGTAAACCAGCAAGTATCCCAACCCAGTGGCGCGGTGCCGTGGGAAGCCTCGCCGTTTACGGCGAGGAGGAGGTCACTTGTGTCCAGTGTTCGAACTCGACCCATGGACGGAGAGCTGAGCCGCGACAGACGATGAGCGGGTACTACGTTCGATTCCTCCAGGTACTCCTCCGATTCATCCCCTTCCTGATCGCTGTGTTGCGGGACCGACGCCGGTTCCTGCTGTTCGGTCCGCCACGCCGGGTCTCTGCGGACACCCACCGCGATCGGGCCGAACGGCTCACCGAGACGATGCTCGACCTCGGTCCTGCGTTCATCAAAATCGGACAGGTGCTCTCGACGCGCCCGGATATCGTCCCCCCGGTGTACGTCCGGGCGTTCGCGACGCTCCAGAACGAGGTCCCCGAAGGCGTCGGCGGCGAGCCCCTGACGGTCGTCGAATCGGAGCTCGGAGACGACTGTGATCTCGACACGATCGAGCCGATCGCCGGCGGCTCGCTTGCGTTCGTCTACACTGTCGTCTTCGAGGGCGAACGAATCGCACTCAAAGTTCGGCGTCCCGGAATCGTCTCGGTGATCGAGCGCGATCTGCGGATTATCAGGGCGCTCGTGCCCCTGGCCGCCATCGTCGCCGACGAGCGACAACAGTACTCCCTCGAGAACCTCGCCGACGACTTCGAGACGATCATCTTAGAAGAGCTCGACTTCGAGCGTGAGGCGGCGATCATGACGGAGATCAGGGACAATTTCGCAGAGACCGATCGCGTCGTCATCCCGGCGACATACCCCGAGCTGTGTTCGGAACGCGTAATCGCCATGGAGTACGTCGACGGCCGGAAGATCACCGACAATCGCGCACTCAAGGCTGTCGACGGCGGCGCTACCGAGATGGCGACCCTGATCGCCCGTACCTATCTCAAAATGGGGATCGTCGATGGCGTGTTCCAGGCCGACCCTCATCCGGGGAACCTCGCAGTGACCGACGAGGGTCGCCTCGTGATCTACGACTACGGGATGAGCCAGCGACTAACGCCCCAGGAACAGGACGACATCACGGGTCTCTACCGGACGCTCGTCAATCGCGACGTCGACGGGCTGTTGAATACGCTCATCACGCTCGACGTGCTCGATCCGACGGTCGACCGCGTCGCGGTCCGGCGGGTACTCGAACTCGTCGTCGAGAACCTCGAGGGCCGATCGGAAATCACCTGGCGGCTGATAATCACGGAACTGCTTTCGATGCTCCACGATTTCCCGTTTCGAATCCCACCGAACGTGATGTTGCTTATGCGGGCCGGGACAGTCGGCGAAGGCGTCTGCCGGAGCCTCGACCCAGAGTTCGACTTCATCGCTGTCACACGATCGTTCCTCGTCGATCACGGGTTCATCGAAAGCGAGTTCCGGGCGCTGATTTCGGAGCTGCGCGGTGACCTCCGCGAGTCCGCACCCGTCCTCGCACGTGCCCCGGCCCGGTTCGACACCGTGTTCGGCCAGCTCGAACGGGGTGACCTGGTCGTCAGGACCGAACCGGTCGAGCCGACACCCGGCGGCGACCCTGGCGCCGGCTACGCCATCCTCGCCGGCGCACTGTTCGTCACGACCGCCGTGGTAGCCTTTCACAACCAGCCATACGAAATCGCCAGTCTGATCGCGGCGGTACTCGCCACCCTCCAGTACCTCCGGACGCGTCGGTCGCGGCGCTGACGTCGTGCCGATCGTCCTGTGACTATCGGCGTCACTGACAGGCAGTGTCTCCTGTTTCGTCGTTCCGATCGGCCTCTCGTGGTGGCTTCTTTACGGTCGTTGCCGTACGAGAACTGATGGACAGAATCGAGTACGTCTACACGTTCGGAATGGATAGCGAGACGATCGAGCAACGCCTCCAAAACGGCGAGGTCGGGGTGCTCGCACTCGCCGACGAGGCTTCGGCGTACGGGGTTCCCGTTGGCTATCACTACGACGGGTCGTCGCTGTACATCCGACTCGCCGACGATGGGGCGAGCACGAAGATGGAATTCGTCGAGGCGACGACCGACGCCTCCTTCTGTCTTTACGGCAACGGCTCGGGCGGGGAGAGCTGGAGTATCATCGTTCGGGGCCCACTCCACGAACTCACCGACGACGATCGCGATCGCTTCGACGCGACCACGCTCAACGAATCGTTCCACCAGCTGTACGTCTTCGATCAGGACATCGAGGCGATCGATCTCGAGATCTACGAACTGGAAATGACGTCGGTGACGGGCCGACAGACGGGTGAGTAGTCGTCCCAGCTCTTCGTTACACGTGATTGAACAGTTCTTGCGATAATTGTTGGCGCTGCCGTAGCCCAAACCGGTTAGTTATGATGAAAAGTATATCGAAAATCAACATGATCCATTACTGTGGGATTCCACTACGCTGGATCGGTATCCTGTTGCAGATTCTTACGCCTTCTCTCGAATTCTTCATCCGAGATTTCTCCCCGTGCGTATATACGCCGGAGTTCCGCCAACGCCTCGTCTGTTTGCTCAGTAGTCTCTGTTCCGAGTGACTGATAGACAAGGTATCCGACTCCACTCACGATGAGTAGGGGAATAGCCATCATCAGAACCATCGCCAACCACCCACCGGAACTGTCCCACATCCAGCCACCCATATGCGACCAGCCGACAACCCCCATCGCTGGCATCATTACCAGCATCATCACCAACGGGATGGCTAAGAGACCGAGCAGTACCAGCAGTATCGTCCGTGTCAGGGGTTCTGTTTGTGTCATGATGTATTCATCTCAGGTTTCAGCGTCTGTTGTTTCGTATCCAGCCGCTTCAATGACAGCCACGAGTTCATCGACAGTTGCCGATCCCTCGATGGTCGCCGCCTCCGTTGTTCGGTCAACGTCGACAGCCGTCACACCGGAAACGGCGGTTAGTGCTTCCTCGACACTCTCCTCACACCCTTCACAACTCATCCCGGACACCGTAATTCGTTGGCTCATACACGTGATTCTACGTGCTGGCCATTTATCCCCATTTTCGTTACTATTCCACAGCGAGGAGGAGCCAAATGTTGCAAAAATAAGCCTATGATTTGAAGACTCGATGGCACCTACACCAGCACGTGAGAGACAAACGTGATCTCGACCAGACCGACTTAGAACTCATTCGATTGCTAGCTGAAGACGCTCGTCGTCCCTATAGCGAGCTTGCAGAGACAGTGAATCTCTCTCCACCTGCCGTGTCTGATCGAATCGACCGACTGCAAGAACAGGGCGTCATTCGGCAGTTTACTATCGACATCGATCGGCTCAAACTGCAGCAGCGAACCCCAATCATGATCGAGTTCGAGGTACATCCAAACGAGTCCGAGAACCTCTATCAGCGTCTGTCTTCACTCGCTGGGGTCGAACACGCGTTCAAACAATACGACGGCACGATCGTCGTCTATGGGAACGCCCCGGAGAGCAATCCAATCGAGTGGCTTCGCGAAGAGGTAGAGTTAGAACACGTCGCGGATATCGACTTCGAGATGATCGAGAAGTACGAGTGGACACAGCAACTCGACAAAGCAGAATTTTCGTTGCCGTGCCAGGTGTGTGACAACACTGTAAAAAGTGACGGGATCACCGCTACAATCGGCGAACGAACTCTCGCATTCTGTTGCCCGTCTTGCAAAAATACATACGAACGAGAGTTTGAAGAGTTTCAGTCCAATTCTGAATGACTCGGCGGTTTCGATTCGAAGGTTCACCCTATACGAATCTTTGCTTTATTACTGAAAATGGGCATAACACAGTAACCCGTATATCCATATGAGGTGACCCCCAATGCCAGAAATCTCACAAGAACGGACTGACCTTTCATTAACGGGAATGTCGTGTGCAACCTGTGCAGCTACGATCGAAGAAAGTCTCGAGAGCGTCGATGGCGTCGACGACGTCTCGGTCAATTTCGCAACCGAACGTGCAGACGTCAGCCACGACTCGAGTGTCTCACAGGAACAACTCATCCAAGCCGTCGAGGATGTCGGATACGGCGTCCGTGACGAGCTATTAGACGACGAGTTGGAGGACGAGGAGGAACTCCAGATGATCAAGCGGATGGCAATCCGGGCGTGGATTGTCACCTCACCGATTGTCCTTCTCATGGTGTTCATGTGGACACCGCTCGATCTTCTAACCGGCCTCCAAATCGATGTTCTACTGCTCATCTTCGCCACACCGGTAGTCTTCTACTACGGTCGGACGACCCACGCGTCTGCGCTCAGAGCCATCAGAAACGGCACGTTCAACATGGACTCGTTGATCGCATTGGGCACCGTCGCGGCGTGGGCGACCGGAGTGATGGTGTTCGCCACGCCAGTCGAGAACTACGCGGGCGTCGGTGCGATGATCATGGCCTCGCACCTCGTCGGCACCTACCTCGAAGACCGAGCCAAAGGCCGAGCAAGTGCTGCGATCGAGGGACTGGTCTCGATGCAGGCGGAAACCGCCCGCGTCGAACGTGGCGGAGACGAAGTCGAAGTGCCGATCGAGGATGTTGACGTCGGCGACGTGATGGTTGTCAAACCGGGTGAAAAAGTCCCGGTTGACGGCGTCGTCGTGGATGGGCGCAGTAGTGTCGACGAATCGATGGTCACGGGAGAATCCGATCCCGTGAGCAAGGACAAAGGGGATGAGGTCATCGGCGCGACGGTCAACGGCGCTGGTCTCCTCAAGGTCGAAGCACAGAACGTCGGCGACGAAACGTTCCTCTCGCAGGTCGTCGAGTTGGTTGAGGAAGCACAGGGAACGAAAGTGCCGATTCAGGCGCTCACCGACCGCGTTACCAACGTGTTCGTGCCAGCAGTGCTGACGATTGCCGCACTGTCGTTCGTCTTCTGGCTCGCGATTCCGGGAGCGATGGAGTCTGTAGCGAGTGTGGGCGCATGGTTACCGTGGGTTGATCTGGCGCTTGAACCGCTAACGCTTGCCATCTTTGCATCGGTCGCCGTGCTGGTGATCGCTTGTCCGTGCGCGCTCGGACTGGCGACGCCGACGGCACTGATGGCCGGCACTGGCAAGGCCGCCGAGAACGGCGTGCTGTTCCGAGACGGCGAGGCCATCCAGACGATGAAGGACATCGATACCGTCGTCCTCGACAAGACAGGGACGATCACCGAAGGGAATCACTCGGTGACTGATGTCGTAGTCGGTGACGAGACCAGCGTTCGCACAGACGGTGGCGTGTTAGAAGGCGAACAACGAGATGCAGAACGTGAAGTCCTGCGGCTCGCAGCGTCGGCCGAGCGCGGGAGCGAACACCCGATCGGACAGGCCATCATCGACTACGCTGAAACGCAGGGAATCGAACTCGCGGAGCTGAGTGACTTCGACAGCGTTCCCGGCAAAGGGATCGACGCTGTTATCGACGGTCAGACGGTTTATGTGGGGAATGTGACGTTCTTCGACGAAGTCGGGATCGAGATTTCACAGTTCTACGAGTCGAAATTGAACGAACTCGAGGGAGAAGGCAAGACGACGGTTTTGGTCGGCATCGAAGACGAAATTGTCGGGGTGGTGAGCACTGCTGACACAATTAAACACGATTCCGCCGAGGCGATCGAAACGTTGCACGACCGCGACATCGAGACGTGGATGATCACGGGGGACAACGAGCGGACGGCCCGAGCGATTGCTGACACGGTGAATATCGACCCTGCTCGGGTTATGGCAGGGGTACTTCCGCAGGACAAGATCGACAAAGTGCGACAGTTGCAAGACGAGGGCAAGGAGGTGGCAATGATCGGTGACGGCATCAACGATGCACCAGCCCTGAAACAGGCAAACGTTGGTGTTGCTATCGGTACCGGGACAGATATCGCCATCCAATCGAGTGACGTGAGCCTCGTCCGCGGATCGCTCGGTACGCTCGTGGACGCGTTCTCCCTCTCGGAGCGCATCTTCTCGAAAATCAAGCAAAATCTGTTCTGGGCGTTCATCTACAACACGCTGGCGATTCCGATCGCGTTCTTCGGGCTGTTGCACCCAGTCATTGCGGTCGTGGCGATGTTCACGTCAAGTCTCTCGGTGATTACAAACTCTGCCCGACTCAGCAAAATCGAGCTGTAGGCGATCGTACTCTTCGGATACAGCGAAGCGGGGCGCTCGGCGGTCACCACCGCGCATGCGTCGCGTTGTGGCGTCGCCGAGAGTGCGGACGGTCGGCTGGTTCTCGTCGGGTGCTCGGAAGATGCCATCAGGCGCGTCCGCAGACGTTCGGACGAGAATCATCGCTGGCTGACGTTGCGGAATATAGTAACAATTGCAACGAGTTACACACTGATCGCACAACTGTCGTGCGATCAGGTGTGCAGTGACTTGCAGTGGCTACTATAGTTACGCGTTGGCCGGCTTTTTTGGAACTGCGAGTTGCACACTCAACTCGTCGCGGGACGGCGGACACCTCCGCAAGATCGCTAAACGCACTCACATCGCCAAATCGATGATTGCTGTAATAAAGAACCCGCTGCGGGATGCGAACTCACAACCGCAAGCGACGGAAGCGGGCCGGGCGCGATTATGAACTACGCCGAGACATTCCTGCTCACTTCGTTGTGCGGGCTGTGACTCGTCTACTTCAAATCGCTCTAGCCGCTTTGCTCCTCGCGTAACTGCTCGGAGCAAAAGCGGGCCGGGCGCGATTTGAACACGCGACCGTCTGATTAAGAGTCAGACGCTCTGCCGGACTGAGCTACCGGCCCTGTACCTGCGACTTTCGGATACGGATTGATATACGTTTCCCTTGGCTGTCGGCGTGACAGCGTGGGCCATGACGATCGCCGGTCAGGACCACGATCGAGATCGGTCCGAAAACGTACCAATCTTCGGGAGCGTTAAGTAGAGTGGCTTCGACCACACTGGTAATGAGTACGGGGGTTACGATTTCGTCGATCTCTGACTACGCGATTCTGGGCTGTGGAAGCGTCGGCTACGCCGTCGCCGAGGAGTTGGCCGAACAGGGAAAAGACGTGCTGATCATCGATCGAGACGAGAGCCGCGTGGAGTCGCTGCGAGACCAGGATCTGGATGCCCGCACTGCCGATATTCAAGACCCCGAAATCGCCGAGGTCGTCGCCGATCGCGACGTCGTCCTGATTCTCGCCTCCGACGTCGAGGCGAACAAACGCGCCGTCGAACACATTCGGACCCACAACGGCACCCAGTTCGTCGTCGCGCGCGCGAGCGATCCCGTCTCCGGAGATGAACTGGAGGGGCTTGGGGCGGATATCGTCATCAACCCGTCGTCGGTGATCGCCGAGTCCGCACTGCGGGCGCTTGAATCCGGCGAACTCGAGTACAACGCCGGGAAGCTCGCGGGGCTGGTCGAGGAGACGAGTTCGCGGCTGGCGATCGTCACCCAGGATAGTCCGGATCCGGACTCGATCGCCAGTGCGGCGGCCCTGCAGGCGATCGCCACCCATCTCGGCGTCGAGTCGGATATCATCTATCTCGGCGACGTTGGCCACCAGGAGAACCGGGCGTTCGTCAACCTGCTGGGGATCGACCTCATCCAGTGGGACGAGATCGAGGATCGATCGACGTACGATACCGTTGCGCTCGTCGATCACGCGACCGCAACCGAAATGAATCTCCCGGTCGACGTGATCATCGACCACCACGAACCCGGCGAGGAGTACGACCCGGAGTTCGTCGATATTCGGCCGAACATGTCCTCGACGTCGACGATCATGACGAAGTACATCCAAGAGTTCGATATGAACGTCTCCGAGGAGGTCGCGACGGCGTTGCTGTATGGCATCCGTGCGGAGACGCTGGATTTCAAACGCGATACGACCCCCGCAGACCTCACCGCTGCGGCCTACCTCTATCCGTTCGCAAACCACGACACCCTAGAGCAGGTCGAATCGCCGTCGATGTCGCCGGAAACGCTCGACGTCCTTGCAGAAGCGATCGCCAACCGGGACGTCCAGGGGAGCCATCTGGTCTCGAACGCCGGCTTCGTCCGCGATCGTGAGGCTCTGACGCAGGCGGCGAGCCATCTGCTCAACCTCGAAGGAGTGACGACGACGGCGGTCTTTGGAATCGCCGACGAGACGATCTTCCTCGCGGGTCGGTCGAAGGATATCCGCATCAACATCGGCAAGGTTCTCGACGACGCCTACGGCGGGATCGGCGAGACCGCAGGACATTCGACCCAGGCCAGCGCGGAGATCCCCCTCGGGATCTTCACCGGAATCGAGATTTCGGAGGATACCCGGGAGACACTACTGGAGTTGACCGAGGAAGCGGTCAAACGGACCCTGTTCGACGCGATGGGTGTCGAGGGGTCGGAAGGATCGAACGGAAACTAGCCACAGGCGCACCCGGAGAGACGAACCGTCGTCCTCCGGCGTGTCGCACTCTGGACAGCAGTCCGTCTCATACGGACAGTTGTAGTCAATTACCGCCGATCGCCGACCCGCCTTGGCGATCGGCGGTAAATAGTTACAACGATCCGTATCAAGCGACGAGTTCGGTCTCTTCGTCGTCCGGATCTCGAACGCGCTCGACGACGTCGTTGATCAACACGACGTCGCCGACAGCGCGAACCCAGCGGTAGGGAACGATGACGCCCTGTCCGCTGCGGGCTTCCTCAGCAAACAGTTCGGTGTTGAGACTGCCCAATGCGAGTCCAGTTACCGCCTGTCCGTTGACGTTCAGTCGTAGGTCTTCGATTTCACCGACGAAAACGCCGTTGTTCGAGTACACCTCTCGGCCAACGAGCGACGTGATTTCCTGGGGGATATCGTCCATGTCACACCCCATGCGTGGCTGACTCTTAATTCTTGGTCAGACGGGATTGTCACTCGAACCGATCGGTCCCGGTCGACGGCACTATGGAACCATGCTATGACCAAGCACCCTGGGTGGCGCTACGGCGCGATCGAGACACGATCGTCACACAGGGGTAACGGCCGTCAGTAGCACCCTGTGCCTGTCTTCGGGACCGTCTCGCGCATCTCGGTCCCAACTGAGTCGACTGCAGCCCACGACTCATATATAAACAGCCACAAGAATAATATACACGTACTCAATACAAGGTATCCAGGTCAGTAGATGGGGTTATACTACTGGGGAATAAATGCATCCGTGCCGGGTGCCTCTGACAAACCGGCGTGACTCGTGCGGCCGATTTGCCCGGTCGGCCGTTTCGAGCTATTTGTACGACGCCACAACCCGGTAACCCACCACAGGTCGGTGGGAGTAGCATGCGTGGTTAGCGGTCGAGGATGGCATCGAGCGCTGCGTGATCGGTAAGCAGCGTTTCCATCCGATCGACCGTCTCGGCGTCGCGGGTGCGTCCGCTCCGAACGACGTCTTCGGCCCGTTCGACGGTGGTAAGCGTATCTGTCTGGACAGCAAGGATCGGCACGCCGTTTTCTGTTGCCTGGCCGACGATCGCTCCCGACGGCCGATGGCCGCCGGTGAGGATCAAACATCGAACGCCGGGTGCCTCCAGCGCTGCCGTGTGGATCTCGGCTCGGTCGCCGCCGGTGATGACTGCGGCGTCTTTCGTCCGCCGGAAGTGACGCAGGGCACTGTCGGCCCCCATCGCGCCGACGGCAAAGCGCTCGACGTAGGCGTCGCCACCGGAGTTGACCAGGCGATCGGCACCGAGTTCGTCCGCGAGTTCGGCGACCGTCACGCCCGACAGCTCTCGTTCCGTCGGGAGCACGCCGTAAACGGAGATATCTCGGCTTTCGAGAAACGGCACGACATCGGTTTCGAGCTGGTCGTAGGCTGCGTCCGCGACGTTGTTGAAGATCACACCCTCGAGCCGATCGCCGAACGTCGCTGCTGCGGTAAGCACGTCGTCGACGTCGCCCGGAATCTCGTATGGGGCGACAAGCAGGACGCGGGCGTCGAGTGTCGAGGCGAGATCGACGTCGGTAAGCTCGACGATGTTGCCCATATCGTACCGACCGCCACCCTCGAGGAAGAGCCGATCGGTATCTGTGGCTACCGTCTCGAACGCCTCCTGGACGCGCTCGCGGAGTTCGTCAGGATCTTCGCGACCCCGGATCGCCTGCTCGATGAACGTCGGCGAGTAGACGACCGGTTCGAGGTCGTGCATCTCTGCTTCGAGATCGAGGAGCTCCCGCGCCAGTAGCGGATCTTCGTCGAGGGTCTTGCCGACTCTACTCTCCAATCGTGTCCCTTTTGGCTTCATGTAGCCAACGCTGTCGCCGTCGGCCTGGGCGATCCGGGCGAGTGCGAGTGTGATCGCGGTCTTGCCGGTGCTCTCCTCGAGTGAACTGACGAGGATGGTGTCGGTACTGTCGGTCGTCTCGCTGTCGTTGTCTCGGTCGGTCATAGTTCCTCCGTGTCAACCGTGAGTCTGAGGTCGATCGCCTGTACACCGTCGGGACCCGCGACGAGCGGGTTGATATCGAGTTCGAGGATCGCCGGGAAATCGGTCACCAGCTGTGAGAGCCGCTGGATCGTCTCGATGATGCCGTCGACGTCGGCCGGCTCGCGCCCACGTGCACCGCGCAACAGCGGTGCTGACGTGATCTCGTCGACCATCGCCCCGGCCTCGTCCGCGCCGATCGGCGCGACCCGGACCGACGTATCTTCGAGGATTTCGACGAAGATCCCGCCGAGTCCGAACAACAACAGCGGTCCGAACTGCGGATCGCGGTTCATCCCGACGATCGTCTCCGTCGCGTCGTCGAGATCGAGCATCTCCTGGACCTGTACCCCGATGATCGTCGCATCGGGCTGGTAGTTACGCGCCCTGGAAACGACGTCCTCGTAAGCGTCGTACACGTCGTCGTCGGCGACACCGATTTTCACGCCGCCGATATCGGATTTGTGGCTGATGTCGGGGCTGACGATCTTGATGACCACGTCGCCGTCGATCCCCTCGGCGACCTCGCGGGCGCGATTGGGGTCGTCGACGATGTCGCCCTCGGGAGTCGGAATGCCGTAGGCATCGAGCAGCTCCATCGATTCGATCCCGAGCCGGTTGGTGTCGCGGCCGATCGTTCGTTCGAGGATCTCCCGGGCGCGTTCGCGATCGACGTCGAACGTCGTCGGGGAGTCGGGCGTCCGTTCGCTGACGTCACGGTAGCGAGCGAGTGCGTCCAGTCCCGCTACTGCTCGGGCGGGATCGAAGTAGTTCGGGATCCCAAACTCCCGGAGGACCTCCTCGGCGCTGCGGGCACGCTGGCCCCCCATCATGGACGTGACAACCGGCTTGTTGTGCTGTTCGCGTTTTTCGATGACGGTTTCGGCGAGTGTGTCGTACTCGATGACAGCAGTCGGCGAACTGACGACGACCGCGCTGCCAACGTTCGGATCGTCGAGAGCGATGTCGAGTGCCTCGCCGAACCGATCGGCGTCGGCGTCACCGATCGCGTCGATCGGGTTGTAGACGTTTGCCTCCTCGGGCATCGCCTCGGAGAGCGCATCGATGGTCTCGTCCGTAAAACCCGCCATGTCGAGCGTCGAGTCACCGATCGCGTCCGTCGTCAGGACGCCGGGGCCGCCCGCGTTCGTGACCACGGCAACGCCGTCGGTTTCGGGCTCGGGGAGTCCCGAGAGCGCTCGCGAGTAGTCGAACAGCTCCTGGACGGAGCGTGCCCGGACCACCCCGGCCTGTTCGAACCCGGCTTCGTACGCGCGCTCGCTGCCGGCGATCGCACCGGTGTGTGAGGACGCTGCCTGTGCGCCCGCGTCGGTTCGGCCGGACTTGACGAGAACGATCGGCGTGTCGTCGGTCACCTCTTGGGCCGTCTGTATGAACGCCTGGCCGTCGTCGATATCTTCGAGGTAGCCGATGATGACGTCGGTGTCGGGGTCGTCTCCCCACTCTTCGATGAGGTCCGTCTCGCCGATGACTGCCTTGTTGCCGACGGAGACGACGTCCTGGAACCCGATCCCCTGTTCGTTGGCCCAGTCGAGGACGGCCGTAATGAACGCACCCGACTGACTCATAAAGGAGATCGACCCCTCGAGTGCGTCGTCCGGGCCGAACGTCGCGTTCATACTGTTCGGCGTCGACATGATCCCCAGACTGTTCGGGCCGACGACGTTGAGATCGTACTCCTCGGCGATCGATCGCAACTCACGTTCGCGTTTGGCGCCCTCGCTGCCGGTTTCTCCGAAGCCGGCGGTGATCACGACGGCGTTTTTCGTCCCCTCTTCGCCGAGTTGGCGGAGGGTCTCGATCGCGACGTCGGGTGGAACGACGATCACCGCGAGGTCTATCGATGGAGCAGTCGACACATCCGAATAGCACTCGAAGCCGAGCACCTCGTCGCGTTTCGGATTGATTGGGACGACCTCCCCGTCGAAGTCATCCTGCAGGTTTTCCATAATCGCCCGGCCGACGGCTCCATCACGGTCGGTCGCGCCGACCACAGCTACGGTCTCAGGTGCAAAGAGTTTGGATAACCGTCCCATCGTGTGGACGATGGCTCCGGAAGAATTTAAAAAGCGCGTCCGCTCCCGGCAGTCGGGAGATCAATGCATCGACAGTGCTGCCCCGGATCGGCCGGAGACCGCGATCGCGACCAGATAGAACAGAATGGCGACGAGGATGATCGACCCCCCGGAGGGGAGCCCCTGACTGATCGCGAACGCAAAGCCCCCAAGGATCGAACACTGGCCGACGAGGACGGAGAGATACAGCGTCTCTCGGAAACTTTGGGCGACCTGAGAGGCAGCCGCAACGGGGATGACGAGCATGCCGGCAACGAGGATAACGCCTAAGACCTGCATCGCACCCACGACGACGACAGCGGTCATCACGACGAGCAACGTGTTGTAGCCTCTCACGTTGAGCCGTGCGACACGAGCCGCCTGCTCGTCGAACGTAATGAACAGGAGTTGTTTGTACGTGATCGCGACGAGGGCGACGACGACGACGCTCAGGACCGACATCATCCGTGCACCGCTCGCCGTAACGACGGCGAGACTGCCGAACAGAAAGCCCTCGATATCGATCGAGACGGTCATCACGTCACGCCCCCAGCTGATGAGTAACGTCCCGAGCGCAAAGCTCCCGGTAAGCATGATCGCGATCGGGACGTCGCCGAAGGTGTTCGTCCGTTCGGTGAGCCATTGGACTGCGAGTGCCCCAAGAACGCTAACGATCAGTGCGACGAACAGCAAAGAGCCGTTCCAGCCGGTCACTCCGATAAACAGGAGGCCAACTGCGACACCGGCAAACGCCGTATGTGCCAGTGTCTCGCCGATGAGCGCCATCTGGCGGTGAACCAGAAACGTCCCGACGAGTGGCGCAACGATCCCGACGAGAACGCCGGTCGCGATCGAGCGCCACATGAACGAATGGCGGAACACGTTCGTCCCCAGATAGTAGTCTATCCACTGGCCGCCGATGAGGAACTGGCCGAACACCGCTGCGGCGGCGCGATCGATCCCTGTTGTGGCGTACAGCGACTCGACGAGTGGATGGGCTCCGCTAGCTGGTCCGTGGCGGAGCCAGTCGAGACCGATGAAGGCGATCATCACCGCTGCGAGTACGCCGACGACACCGATTCCGGACAGTTCGATCGTCCGGCGCGGGCCGGCTGACAGAATCCGGTTCCGGACGCTGTCTGTGCCGACCGGTTCTTGATCGACCGCACCTTGTTCGTTCCGACTCATCAGTGGTGGTGGTGGACGACTTCGCCCGTGTTCCCGTAGGCTTCGCTCAGGGCATCGCTTTCGACGAACGATTCGGTGTCGCCGTGGTGGTACAGTTTCGTGTTGATACAGGCAATGTGATCCGCCCGATCGGTGACGACACCGATGTCGTGTTCGATCAGGACGATCGTGATGCCGGAGTCGTTTAACGACTCCAGCAATCGGTAGAACTCGTCTCTGGATTCAGCGTCGACGCCGACTGTCGGCTCGTCCAGTGCGAGTAGATCGGCCTCCGAGGCGATTGCCCGTGCAATGTACGCCCGCTGGCGCTGACCGCCCGAAAGCTGGTTGACTCGCCGCTCTGCGAGATCGGCAATGCCGACCGTTTCGAGTGCCTCGTCGGCGATTTCTCGATCGGTCGGTGTGAGTTTGCCGTGGCCGACGTGGGGGAATCGCCCCATTCGGACACACTCGCGGACAGTTATGGGCATCGTCCCGCCACGGTTCGTTGCCTGCTGGGAGACGTAGCCGATCCGCTCGCCGTGCTCGAAACCCGCGACGGGCTCGCCGAACAGCTTGACGCTGCCCGAATCGGGAGTAAGCAGCCCGAGCATGACGTGCAACAGCGTCGTCTTCCCCGATCCGTTCGGGCCGATCAGCCCGAGAAACTCGCCCGCATCGATCTGTAGTGACACGTCTTCGATCGCGGGGCTGTCACCGTACGCAAACGACACGTTCCGAAGATCAACGACAGCGGTCACTGGAAGCTCACTTGTGAGTCAACCGCGGGTATGCTTAGTTCTTCCATTTCGGATCGAGAATGTTGTGTTCCGAGACTGGATTGCTGGCGTCGTTTCCGGGCCGAGTTGTGACGTTCGATCACTCCGCATCCAGTGCTTTTCGGAGCGATGGAACGTTCAGTTCGGTCATCTGTTCGACCCAGCCCCAGTCTTGCTCGTTCCACTCCTCGGTCGTCCCTTCCGCGGGAGTGAGCGGTTCGGCCTCGGTCACGGCCGTCTCATCGCTCTCGATAACTACCTCCACCATTCGCGGCGGCTCGTCCTCTCCCGGTGTTTCGAACGGATCGTAGAGGATCGTCTCGATATCGTGGTCCGCAGCGAGATCGATCATCTCCGAGATGTCGGATGGCCCCTCGACCTCGTCCGGCGAGGTGCCGACTGGCGTGTGGAGCTCGAACCCGTACCGGTCTTCGATGTAACTAAACGAATCGTGGCCGGCGAAGATGGCGAGGTCGCGGTCGGCGTCCTCGGCAACCTCCTGGAACTGCTGGTCGACGTCGTCGAGTCGATCGACGTACTCGGCGGCGTTTTCGGTATACAGCGCTTCGTTGTCCGGATCCATCTCCCCAAGTTCGTCGGCGATGGTCTCGACGATCGACTGGGCCAGGACAGGGTCGACCCAGACGTGGTTGTCGACGGGACTCAACTCCTCGCCCACTTCTAGCTCTCCCATCCCGTCGATTACCGTCACATCGTTTTCGTCGCTTTCGATATCGGCGACGACATCCTGTGCCCACTGAAACTCGTTGATATCGAGGTAGACGAAAAACTCCGAGCCGGCGATTTCCTGTTGAATATCGGCCGGCGGCTCCCAGCCGTGGCCCATCTCACCGGTGTCGACAGGGTTCTCGACAGCTTTCTCGTCGCCAACGATCTGTTCAGTCCAGTCCCACAACGTAAAGAACGCGGCGTACCCGCCTTCCGGAGCGGCTCCGTCATCGGGTTCGCTCAAACAGCCAGCAACCGTGCTGAGCGCGATCGCTCCGGCCCCTGACTGGAGTATCGAACGGCGTGACAGCGTCATACAGAATGAAAGTGATCGCACCATTAAAAGAGTTATTATTTAGAACCAAATTGTTAACAACACTTGGTAGGCGTGGATGTTCTGTTAGTGCCCACATCGAGGTGGCACGTCCCAGTTGTCGACTGGGTACAGCCGAGATCGAATCGATACGGCGAGTGTCGATCGAACCGAACTACCCGGTCAGACCGTCACTGATCGCGACCCGATCGGTCCTGTTGATCTGGGCCGGTCAGTGATCGTGATCGTCGTCGTGGTCGTGATCGTGATCGTCGTCGTGGTCGTGGTCGTGGCCGTCGTCGTCGTGCTCGTCGTCGTGGTCGTGGTCGTGATCGTGGCCGTCGTCGTGGTCGTGATCGTGG
>SL_4KL_010_BRINEDRAFT_10000266_pt1 | contig 26131 bp, 30 predicted proteins | sample SodLak_010_BRINE_2_FD_10664 | JGI IMG/M metagenome (IMG submission 10664) | reverse complement strand
AGGGCCGGTCCCACTCACTTGAGGCGTTCCTGGAGAAACGACGGATGGGCAGCCGTCACGCCATCGATCTCGAGGATCTTCGTCGCGATGATGTCGCCGAGTTCGTCACCGTCGCTCGCGCGCACCTCCGCCATCAGCATGTGATCCCCACTCGAGGTGTACAGTGCCTCGATCTCTTCGAGTTCTCGAAGCGCTCGGGTCGCCTCGATGTAGCGCTCGCTGGCGACGTCGATGCCGACGAGGGCGATGGTCTGACTCGAGAGCTTCTTCGGGTCGACGTCGGCTGAATAGCCCACGATAACGCCCTCATCTTCCATCTGAGAGATGTACTTTCTGACGGTTGGTTTCGAGACATCGGCTCTCGAGGCGATCTCGGCGTAGGACGCCTTGGCATCTTCCTCGAGCACCTCGAGGATCCGATCTTCGGTGGGGCGCGTGCTCATAGTAGACTGTTTGCTTCGACGGGAAAATATCTTTTGTATCTGAAAAGCCGGAATCGCGGTCCCGATGTGAGGGGGGCACCTGCCTCGCGTGGGACCGGGGAGCTTATTCCTCGGGTACCCGAATCGCCGGTGATGGTGTCGTTCGACGTGGCGATGGGTCTCTTCTGGCTCGTCTGTGGGATCATCATCCTGATCCCGGCGTACTTCATCGCCTTCGGCGGCCGTCCGGACCTGCACGTTCACTACGACGACGCAGTCGACCCGGCGTACGTTTCCCGGCGGGCGGGGACGACGGCGCTGCTCATGGGATTCGTCGTCATCGGGTATGCAGGCGTTCAGCTGGTGTACGGCTATCACCCCCTCGCGCTCGGAGCCATGTTGGCGACGCTGTTCGGGTTGAGCGTCCTGACGAAGCGGTTTGCCCAGGGGTGGGGGTGGGAGCCGGAGTGAGAACGTCGGCCACAGGTGTTGAGAGCCGTGTGCCGATTCGAGGAGTGCCTCGCAGTCGGCTCCCTCTCGGCTTTCTCACTCCGCTGGAGGTGTCCGGTGCGCGACCGGCTTGGCGTCAGGCGAACTTCGGTCGTTCGGTCGTGATCTGGACGTCGCCGTCGATGACCGGTTCATCCTTCGATTCCGTGTCGGTGAGCGTGCCAGTCGAATCACAGAGCGTACACTGGTAGGTTTCGGTAATTTCGTTGATCAGTTCGCCATCCTCGAAGTAGACGCGACTCTGGGTGATCTGGAGGAACTGTGCCGTTTCACAGTTTGTACACTCTATCATGGCTGGCGACACACCGAGACCCGACGTAGTTATCCAGCCGGTACCAGCCGACAGGGCGGCGATATACTGTGATTACAGACACCGGTCCATCACGCCGGGCCCCGATGCAATTCACCGGCCGGTCGTCGGTTGCCAACGCCTACCGGACCGAAAGCCAACCTTACCGGCCTGCCTCGAGTCCCTCGACGGTGACCCGTTCGCCACGGCGCGCGGACTCGTAGGCTGCCTCCGTCAGCGCCGTCACGGCGAGTGCGTCTTCCGGTGTTGCTTGCGGTGTGTTGCCCTCCCGGACGGCCTCGAGGAAGGCGCCAGCGCGGGTTTGCTCGCGTTGGTGGTCGATGTACGGGTGGTACTCTCCACTCTCGGTGTCGACTTCGAAGACCTTTCGCGAGCGCCATTGCTTGCCCTCGAGGTAAACAGCTCCCTCGTCGTCCCAGCAGTGGATGTGTTCGCGGACGGCCACAGCGTCGCCGTTGAGCGAGATGGTCCCGGTCGCACCCCCCTCGAACGTCACGTCGAGATGGGCGCGGCTGTCGACCCGGCCCTGGTCGTCGTGGAAGTCCATACTCGCGCGGACAGACTCGGGAACCAGGCCGGTCGTCCACAGTACGGCATCGAGAACGTGGCTGCCCGTGTCATAGAGGAACCCGCCCCCTGAGTGGGCGGGATCGAGTCGCCAGGTTCCCGCGGAGTCGGCGATCCAGGGCTGGGTGATCGAGGCGGTGAGCCACGTCGGTTCCCGGCCCTGGTCGTTGGTGGGTCGATACCGCTCGCGCGCCGTTTTGAACGCCGTTTGCAGGTGGCGCTGGTAGCCGACCATCACCGTCGTCGACGCCTCTCTCGCCCGGTGTGTGAGGTCCCTGGCATCCTCGAGATCCGTCGTCAGCGGCTTATCACAGTAGACGTGGAGATCCCGGTCGAGGGCCGCGCGAACCTGGTCGTGGTGGAGGGTGTGTGGCGTCCCGATCAGGACGGCGTCGATCGGCGCCTCGGCAAACAGACGGTCGTCCTCGAGGTACCGGCGAGCCGGATCTACGCCGAATCGCTCACCGATAGTCGCCAGACGTTCGTCGTTCAGGTCACAGACGGCGACGATTTCGGCGTCGGGGTGGCGGGCGAACTGTTCGCCGACGACCGAACCGATGTACCCCAATCCAACGATGCCAAGCTTGAGCGAACCGTTCGGTGTGTCCTCTGGCATGCCCCCTCTCTACACCCTCCACCAGCATGGTTGTTGGTCATGGCTTCGACACCTCGTCGAGTTCCTGTAGCGGGTCAACTGTCACGGTCGACACTTCCGAAATCCGGGTTTCACTGGGGGTTAGTGCCAACTATCGCGAGAAGTAGCGGCGGAGGCCGCCGTCACCCTGGGACCTTTTGGCATCGGTACTGTACAGCAGACCATGTCGATCACGCTGTACCAGCTCGAGGGGTGTCCGTTCTGTGAGAAAGTCGCCGACGCGCTCGATGAGGAAGACGTCGCGTACGAAACCGTCTGGACGGACGCGATGCACTCGGATCGCAACGAGGTCAAGCGGGTCTCCGGCCAGCGCGGTGTTCCGGTCCTCGTCGACGAGGAACGTGGCGTCACGATGGCCGAATCGGACAATATCCTCGAGTACGTGGACCGAACGCTTGCCTGAGTGGGACCGTCCTCGCCGGGCATCGCCGTCCCCTGCGTGCAGTGTGGAGCGATGGCAGTACGTGAAGCCACCAGCCTCGGTAACTGGGCGCGGCTTTACCGGTCCCGGTCAGCTCGTCAGCATGGCCGGGTTTCGATCACATAATCGGTGCCTGTCGCTGGTGGGGTGGGCGTACAGCGCTGTGTGAGTCCGAGTAACAATGACGGAAACGGTCGTCGTCTTCAAAGCGGGGAAGATCCCCGTCGGGTGCGTGACGTGTACGGCGGCCGGCCGTCCCCCGAGGACGCCGGTCCACCCTCGAGTGGGTGACTGCCATGCCCGAACGCAAGTGACTCGTGTGCCGTGTTCCGTGCCCGAACGTCTCGAACGTGGACTCGCCCCCGCGTCGAGTACGCTCATGTCTCTCGGCCGGGCGGGCACCCGCCCCCGCTCGGTTGATCCTGTACAAAAAGTGACAGTGTTCCGAGTAAAATACGCTTTTTAGCTTCCGTGATTTATACGTGTTAGTAGCTACCACTCTCTTTCATGAGATTGACTCGACGTCGGTTGCTGGGCGCGACCGGTACGGGAACGGCGGCCGTGCTGGCAGGCTGTCTCGCCGATGACGATCCCGGTGTTGAGGGCGACGACGGCGATGACGACCACGACGGCAACGAAACCGACGATGACTACGATGGCAACGAAACCGACGACTACGATGGCAACGAAACCGACGACTACGATGGCAACGAAACCGACGATGACTACGAGGAGGAGGCCGACGGCAACGAAACCGACGACGAACACGACAACGAAACCGCCGACCAGTACGGCGGTGGTATCGTCGAATACGAACTCGTCGACTACGACTCGAGCCACATGGAGACGGCCGCGGAACACTTCACGAATCAGGCCGACGCCGAATCCCACCTCGAGGGGCACGAAGATGCCCTCTCGCTCGTCGACGAGACGGACTTCGAGACCGACTCGCTGCTCGCGCTCGAGACGCGTGGAGAAAACGGCTGTTACGAACTCGAAATTACGTCCATGGAGGCCGACGACGACCTCCAGGTGACGGCTGCGGCGGTCGATACCTCCGACGACGACGAGGTCTGCACGCAGGAAATCGTCAGCCTCGGGCTGTTGGTGTGGGTAACCTACGACGGTGACGGGCCCGCGGGTGCGACGGTAACGATCACGGACGGGCAGGGTGAACAGCACGAATTCGGCTGGGAGAACGTATAGAGTCCCCTGTCACCGTGTCGTGCCGAGGGCCGACCCCGTGAGTGGCCCTCGACGGCCGGTGCGGACAACGGCCCCGGGGGGAGGCGGTTCCCCTCGAATATCGGCTACGCTTCGAGCACTGACTCTCGGGTCGTCTCGTCGGCCGCGAGCCACCACGCGAGGCGATCGATCTCGAGCATTGTGTAGCTGGTCTGTAGCGAAGCCCACTCACAGGACGCCATCGTTCGCAGCGGCGTGGTGGTGTCGATTGCCGCCGGCCCGTCGACGACGTCCGCAACCGTCGACAGTAACGACTCCAGCGCTGGGTCCGGCTTCGCGGTCTCGATTCCCGCAAGCTGGCGCAGGAACTGAAACGAAGCGGGGCCAACCCCCGAGATGGCCCCGATCGGATCGTCGTCGTATCGGTAGACGTCCGCTTCGGCCGCCCACCCCTTCAGGGCCTCGAGGTCGTCATCCTCCCGTCGGTTGGCCAGAACCGATGCGCCCTCGAGCAGGACTCGTCGCTTGCGTTCGGCCGGAAACACCGAGGGCAGAGGATCCTCCGCTGGTGACATAGCCGCGAGGTCGTCGTAGGTCGTGGCCACGCCAGTTTCGATGACGCTGTCACGAAAGCGTTCGAGGGCCGGCAACACTCCGGTTTCGTAGTTCTGGCCCGTCGTGGCGGCCGCCGCGCTCGCGAGCAGCGCGATCGGATCCGATCCTGGCGGTCGGTCGAACTCGCGGTAGGATCTCGCCAGCGACTCGTATGGCACGTCCGTGGCACGTTCGTCGAGGGCGTCCTGGAGCGACGACATGGCTCTCGATGGCAGGCAACACACGCCGGCCTGATAGGTGTATCGCCCAACTTATACGTTGGTGTGCGGGTGATCGGATCTTCGGCGGCCGGTTCCGGATCGTTTCAGTTGCCGCGAGCGATGGAAGCCAAGTTGGGAGGTGACCGTTCGAGGGTGTCCCTGGCAGATGGGCTCTCCGTCACTGGGGTGTCCGATCTCTCACTCGGATTGGCCGTTCGTGATCGTCGTGTGGGCGCCGATGAGTGCCCCCGCGAGGTCCATGTTCTCGAGGCGAGTGTTCTCGTCGATGATCGACCGCCGAATGTCGCCGTTGCGAACCTCGGCCTGCGGGAAGATGACGGCGTGGTCCACGGTCGTCCGCTCGAGGGTCGCCTCGTCCATGACGTGAACGTTCTCGCCGACGGTGGCGTCCTCGAGGGTCGCGGTTTCGGCCACGAGGCTGTCCCCGTCGAGGTGCCAGGCGACCGCGTCGAGGTAACTGTCGGGCGTCCCGATGTCGAACCAGGCTCCCTCGAACGTGTAGGCGTAGGTGGGTTCTCGGGCCTGCAGCCACTCGATGAACCAGCCCGGTTCGTCGGGATTGTTCCCCTCCTCAAGGTAGTCCCCGAGCAGCCGAAGGTCCGCCGCTGGGAAGGCATAGCAGGCGATGGAGACCAGCGTACTCTTTGGGTCGTCGGGTTTCTCCTGGAAGTCGACGACACGGTCGCCATCGAGTTCGACGAGGCCGTAGGATTTGGCCTTCTCACGGGACCCGACATCGTAGGCGGCGAGCGCTGGGGTTCCCTGGGACTCGAAGTAGTCGAGAAAATCCGAGAGGGCGAAACTGATGAGATTGTCCCCCGCCACGACGAGCAAATCGTCGTCGATACCCTCACGCTCGATCAACTGCGCGAGCGCGCCGACGACGCCGAACTTCTCGTCCTCTTCGGTGGTGTCCTCGACCGAGAGGCGAGGTTTCTCGTAGTTCGAATCGTCCAGGTGGGTCCGGAAATCCGGCTCGAAACGCTCGTTCGTGCTCACGTAGACCGCATCGACCCGGTCGTCGGCCTCGAGTTCTTGGAAGATTCGATCGATGACGGTCGAGTCGCCGATGGGGAGGAACATCTTTGGCCGATGCTTCGTGATCGGCCACAGCCGCGTGGCGTAACCACCGGCGAGGACGACGGCTTTCATGACCGATCACTTCGCCAGCGGGATGTAAGTCACTTGCCCTTTCGAGGGGGACAGTCCGTTGCTGATGGGGATCGTCGTCGTCAGTTATTGCCGAGTGGCGACCTTCGAGGCGGGCGCTCGGTGACACGGTGTTTCACCACTCCCGTTGGCCCTGGCCCCCAGGACCAGGACCTCGCCTCTGGGCACTCACGATAAACTGGTATCGGAACCCTCCTGAACCGCCTCGAGAACGATTCGGTCCTCGAAGCCACCGCGTTCAGCCCGCTTGCGCCTTCGTTCGGCCTCGAGGGCCTCGCGCGTCCAGCCGTGGTGATCGAGACACGCCTCGATCACCGCGAGGACGTCGGCCAGTTCCTCGAGAGACGGGTCCTCGTGGTACTCCTGGCACTCCTCGAGGAGCTTCTCACGAAGCCGGCGCTGGTATTCCTCGTCGCCGGCGACGTGGGTGAGTGGACGGTCGCCACTCGCCTCGATAATCGCCGGAATCCGATCGCGGACCAGTTTGTCGTAGCGACGGGCCATACAGGGGCGTGACGCGGTTGGCACTCGAGCGTGTCGGTCTCGCGGTTGGTGTGAGGATGGTGCCCTCCCGATCACCGTGTGGGTGCCGAACGGTCTATGAGGAGCGGGGACCAAGGGCTCGCCATGCGGGAAGCAGACGAAACGACGCGACAGCGACTCGCCGATCGGTTACGCCGGGACCCCGCGACACCGAGCACGCTCGCGGCGGAGTTCGATCTCACGACCGGTTCGATCCTCCGCCACGTCGAACACGTTTCCCAGTCAGTCGATCGTGGGGACGCACAGTTTCTGGTCGCCCCGCCGACCTGCCGTGAGTGTGGGTTCGACACCTTCGACGACCTGCTCAACGTCCCCTCTCGCTGTCCGGAGTGCAAGAGCGAAGCCGTCGAGGAACCGGCGTTTACCATCGAGTGACCGCCGCCGAACGAGTTGGCGGTCGAGACAGTCATCGTCGAGGGTGTTCGGTATCGAAGTCGACACGAATATCAATCGGCCCCGTCACTCACAGGTATGAACGCTCGAGTGAGGCCCAACACGGCATCTGCATGTCGAACCCGTCATGGCGATGCTGTGGTCGCTCGAGGCGATTCCGGAGATTGGTCCCAGACCGCGCTCCGTGTCCACCCGACCTGCCATCCAGACGATACCGACGACCACCGTGGGGGTACCCGATGACGACGGACGGGACCGACACCGCCTCCCAGTTGGCCGCCGACGTCCTCACGTGGCTCGAGGAACGCGATGAGTCGGCGACGACGATCGACGAGGTGTTGGAGGCGCTGGCCGCAAAGCGGCGTCGACTCCTGGTTGACGTCTTGGCCAGTCACGGACAGGAACTGACGCTGCCGGACGCGGCCGAAGAGGTGGCCGAGCGGGAGGCGAACCGTCCACTCTCGGAACTCTCCGCCGAGCGGGTCGCTCGCGTCTACATCTCGCTGTATCACGATCACTTGCCCCGACTGGTCGAGGCGGGACTGCTCGAGTACGACCAGGAACACGATCTGGTTCGACCGACCATGGGCTGGCCACCGGAGACGGCGAACCTGTAGGCCACGTGTCCCGGCTGGGTGGGAGGGGCCCGACCCAGGCATGCGGGTCGGTAGCACTGACTACTGGGTAGCACCCGCCACGATCCGTCGCTGACCCGGCGGAGACGACACCCCCGCTCAAAACTCGACGTTCGACGTCGAGCCCAGGTCTGTGGGATCCCGCTCGATTGGCCCGGGACCAATGTAAACGTAGCGCTCGTCGGTGAGATAGACCGTCCCGTCTTCAACCGTGACGTCGACTGACTCGAGGTATGCGCCTTCGCAGGGGCCGAAGGTACACCGGCCAGACGCCGCCTCGAAGTAGGCACCGTGGTTCTGACAGATGAACTCGCCGTCACGCATGACGGCACCGTCGCCCTTGTCGATCGGGATGTGTGTGAAGTGTTGGCAGGCATTGAGCCAGGCGTGCACCGTGCCGTCCGTTCGATGAAGCATGAGTTCCTCGGTGCCATCGTCGGACTCGACGCGAACGACCGTCGTCGTCTCCGTCGGCACGTCCCCGACGGGGATCATCGACTCTCCCGCAGCCATCAACGGTGCGTTGTGCTGTCGTGAGCCTAACCCTTGCGGTCCACTGACTGTCGATCGGTCCGTCGCCATCGGCCCACATCCAATCTAGTACGATCGTCGCCACCGCGTGACGGCGCTTTTAGGTTCCCGCTCGTGGACGCTTCAGGTATGGATCGGCTACTCGTCTACGGAGCCTACGGCTACACCGGCTCGCTCGTCTCGAGAGAGGCCATCGCACGCGGTGGTTCGCCAGTACTGGCCGGGCGGGACCGAGACCGGTTGGGCGAACTCGCCGCCGACCTCGGGGTCGAATATCGGCAATTCGACCTCGAGGGAACCACGGCCGACCTGGCCGCCGAACTGGAGTCGATCGACGCCGTCCTGAACTGCGCGGGGCCGTTCGTCGACACCGCCGAACCGCTCGTCGAGGCGTGTCTCTCGACGGGGACGGATTACCTCGACGTCACCGGCGAGTTTCGGGTCTTCGATCGGCTGGCAGACCGCGACGAGCGTGCCGTCTCGGCGGGCTGTACCGTCCTCCCCGGCGTCGGCTTCGACGTCGTCCCCTCGGATTGTCTCGCGGCGTTTCTGGCTGAGCACTGTCCCAACCCGACCGATCTCACGGTCGGCGTCGCCACGACGAGTTCGCTCTCCCGTGGGACGGCTCGGACCGTCCTCCGAAACCTCGGGGCGGGTGGCGTCGTTCGCCGACGGAACCGCCTGGTTGCCGTCCCCACGGCCTACGACGTCCGGGATATCGACTACGGGCCGGACGTCGGGACAATGCCCTCTATTTCGGTCCCAATGGGCGACGTGGTCACGGCCGCTCACAGTACGGGCGTCGATCGCGTGACCGTCTACGCGGGAGCCTCGAGGCGGGCGATTCGACTGCTGACTCTCGTGAAACGGCTCGAGCCCGTCGCTGCCTTCGGGCCAGTCAAGTCGGGTCTCGAGTGGCTGGTCGATCGCCAGATCGAGGGTCCAGACGGTGGTGAACTGGCTCGAGACCGAGCGATCGTGTGGGCCGAACTCGCCAACGAGGCGCTGACCGTTCGGGGTCGACTTGGCACGCCGAATCCGTACGCATTCACGGCGGATGCGGCGGTTACGGCGGTTCAGGGGGTGCTCGGTGGCGGCGTCGATGCCGGCTTTCAGACGCCGGCAACCGCGTTCGGCCCCGATTTCGTCCTCGAGTGTGGGGACGTTCGCCGAGTGCTGTTGCAAGGCGAGAAACCGGTCGAAACGTGAACCGGTGACTTCGAGTCCGCCACCACGTGGACCGGGGGAGGCTCAATCCGAATAACAGCGCCGTTCGACCCGCTCGTCGTAGAGTTTGGCCAGAAGCGTGGTCACCGGCGGGCCGTCCGTGGTGTCGTCGTCTCCGTACTCACCCTCGAGGTCGATGGCGTCGACGGTTGCCACCGGACGGACCTCCCAGGTGGTGTTGGTGAGGAAGACCTCGTCGGCCTGGCGGACGTCGATCGGTCGGTACCAGCCCTCGTGGGTCGGGATACCGGCTTTCCGGGCCAGATCGAGTACGACCCGTCTGGTGATCCCCGGAAGTACGTCGGTCTCGGTTGTCGGTGTATGCAACCCTTCCTCGTCGACGAAGAAGACGTTGCTCGTCGCGCCCTCCGCGACGTACCCCTCTAGATCTCTGACCAGCGCCTCGTCGGCGTCGTGGAGTTCCGTTCGGGCGAGGATGCCGTTGAGGTAGTTGTGCGTCTTCGCGTCCGCCGGGAGCGCATCGTCGGGGATCCGGCGTCGCTTGACCGTCTGGAGTGTCGCGGGACCGTCCCAGACCGGTTTGCCTTCGAGGCCACCCCGGGGGAGGGGTTTCACCATCACGACCACCGTCGGGTCCGTGACGGGCTGGGGCGTCAACTTCCCCGGCTGGACGCCGCGCGTGATCGAGAGTCGGACGTAGGCGTCGACGAGGTCGTTCGCCGCCAGGGTCGCTTCGATCCGCTGTCGCAACTCCGTCCGCGAGAGGCCGTGTGCGAGGTCGATGGCGTCACAGGTTGCCTCGAGTCGGTCGGCGTGGGCTCCCCACTCGTAGAGTTGGCCACCGTACGCCCGAAGCGTCTCGAACGCGCCGTCGCCGTAGCGAAAGCCCCGATCGTCGACGGAGACGGTCGCCTCGCTCGCGGGGACGAGTTCCCCGTCGAGGTGGTAGATGCGCTCGTCAGCGGCGGCCGTTTCTGGTTCGTCGCTATCGATGGATTTCGACGGGGCGTCGTCGGCCGTCATCGAGACGCCACCGGGCCATCTTCCCCCTGTGCCTCCCGAGCCAGCCGACAGAAGTTTCGGACCATCCCCTTTCCAACCTCGAGTGAGATGTGTTCACCGGCACTCGAGTGGCGGGTCTGGTCTCTCTGTTCCACACGCCCCGCTTTGGCTTCCGGGTCCCGTGTCAGGATACTCTCAGGGTGAAACTGCACGCCGTAGTGTGGGCGTTCGCGGTGACGAACGGCCATCAACACGTCGCGCTCGTCGGCGGTACTCGCCGTCTCCTCGAGGGTGTCGGGGAGGTCGGCTCGTTCGACCGATAGCGAGTGATAGCGACCGACCTGCAGGCGGTCGGGCAGTCCAGCGAAGAGGTCGGTCCCGTCGTGATCGATGACCGATGGTTTGCCGTGGACCACTTCGGGCGCGTAGCCCACGGGCGCACCGTTGGCCGCACACAGCGCCTGGTGGCCGAGACAGACCCCGAGAGTCGGGATTTCGGTCTCGGCGAACAGCGGAATCGAAATGCCGGCCGCCTGTGGCGTCCCCGGCCCTGGCGAGACGATGACGCCCGTCGGCTCGAGCGCTCGAACGTCGTCGACGGTGCAGGCGTCGTTGCGTCGGACGAGTACCGTGTCGGCCACTTCACCGACGTACTGCACGAGATTGTACGCGAAGGAATCGTAGTTGTCGATGACGAGGATAGTGGTCTCTTTGCCCCCGGCACCGCCACAGGTGCCATTAGCCATCGTCCACCCCGCCGTCGGTTTCGGCGTCGGCCTCGAGCGCCAGCATTGCCCGTTCACCGAGTGCCGCGTCGATGGCGTTCAGGAGCGCCCGGGCTTTCGCCAGCGTTTCGTCGTACTCGCGGTGGGGATCGGAGTCGTGGACGATGCCGGCCCCGACCCGGAGGTGATACTCTCGATCGTGATGAACCAGCGTCCGGATGACGATGTTCATCGTCGCCCGTCCGTCGAATCCGAAGCAACCGATGCCACCGGTGTACGGGCCGCGCTGGGTCGCCTCGAGTTCGTCGATGATCTCCATGGTCCGTGGCTTCGGCGCACCGGTGATCGTACCGCCGGGGAACGTCGCGGCGATCGTCTCCGCGAGCGAGACGTCCGCGTGCAGCGTCCCGACGATGTTCGAGACGAGGTGCATGACCTCCGAATACCGGTCGACGCGGCGATACTCCGCCACGTCAACGCTGCCGTAGGTACAGACCTTCCCCATGTCGTTTCGCTCGAGATCGACCAGCATCGCGTGTTCGGCACGCTCTTTTTCGTCGGCGAGCAGATCGGCCTCGAACGCCTCGTCGTCGGCCGTCGTCTCCCCGCGTGGACGGGTGCCGGCGATCGGTTCGGTCCGGAGAAAATCGCCGTCCCGCTCGATCAGGAGTTCGGGACTGGCACTGACCAGGTCGGCCGATCGGAACTCGAGGAGCCCTGAATAGGGGGCCGGGTTGACCGTCCGAAGTGCCTCGTAGGCCTCGACGGGATGGACGGCCGCGGGTGCCACCAGCCGCTGTGAGATGTTCGCCTGGAAGGTGTCGCCGTCGTGTACGTACTCCTTGACGCGACGAACGCGGTCGGCGAACGCCCCCCGCCCACAGGTACTCTCGAAGGTCGCCTCCGGGGCCCGAACTGGTGGAGGACCGACGGCCGCATCACCCTCGCGGATCCGATCCGCCAACTCGAGCGCTCGCGCCCGCCCGCGGTCGTAGGCTCGATCGAGTATATCCTCGAATCCCTGGTACGCTCCTGTCTCGAGGTCGTCATCGGGCAGATCGGTCGACACCCGGGGACACGCCACGATCCGCAACGACACGGCATCGCCCTCGACCGGACACTCCCAGGCCGCCACCCGATCGAAGACCCCGACCTCGAGCCGTGGCAACCCGCGGTCGTCGACCGCCGACCCCGGCAGCTCCTCGAGTTCTCGCGCGACGTCGTAGGAGAGCCAACCGAGCAACCCACAGGGGTAGGGGACGTCACAGTCCCCGCGAGCCAGGGCCGTTGCCGAGAGACGAGCCTCGAGGGCCTCGAGTGTCGGGGATCCGTACTCGGGAGTCGGGGGGCCATCGATGGGCTCCTGGCTGCCGGTTCCCGACTTGGCTGGCCGCTTGCTGTCCCGGCGTCCGTCTTCCCAGGTGACCGCGTCGGGGCCGACCGTCAGCACCTCGACCGGGTCGACCCCGAAGTAGCCCCATCCGGCCTGTCCGCCGGTCGTCTCCAAAAACGCCCCACAAGCCCCGGCCCCGTCCCCGTTCCCGTTCCCCTCCCGTGCTCGCCGATAGGCATCGAAGGGGTCCGACACCTCGAGACGCACTTCGACCGGGACACGCAGCCACTTCGTGGCCGCGTCACCGGGGTCCGCGAGACTCGCACGGGCGGCCGCTCGAAACGCATCGCGGCCGGTCACTACGTGCGGTTCGTCCATGCAAAACTGAACGTGACGGGGGCCTAACGCTCTTGTGGTTGTGGCGACCGCCACCGGAGTTGGGAGCGGCCGTTCCAGCACCTACCGGGCCTTACCTGACGGCCGCCCGGTCGATCCAGCCCTGCAACCGCTTCGGGGAGATGTCCGTCTCCTCGCCGAGCGATTCGGCGTCGGCCGCTGCCAGGTCGGCAACGGTCTCGACGCCCGCGCCCTCGAGACGGTCGGCGTAGGCAGGACCGATACCCTTGATCACGTCGACGGGTTCGCCAGTGTCTTCGGTCTCCGACGGTGCCGCAGTGTCCTCGGTCTCCGACGGTGCCGCAGTGTCCTCGGCTTCGGGAACGGCGTCCTCGGCTTCGGGAACGGCGTCCTCGGCGTCCGGGCCGGTTGCCTCTGCTGGTTCGGCCGCTTCGTCGGGCTCGGTTGGAACGTCCGTCAGTTCGGCCGTCGAACTCGAGGCGGTGGTTTCGGCGGCGACCGGATCGCCCCCGCTTTCGTCTCCGCTTTCGCTCTCGGCGGATTCGGTTTCCGCCGTGTTCATATCTTCCTCGTCGTCTTCACTCGAGTCGTCCACGACGCCACTGTCGGCCTCGACAGCGTCCCCGATATCGGTGTCTTTCTCGCCCGGTTCCTCGACGTCAGCGGTGTCGCCGCCCCGTTCCCGTTCGACGGTCACACTGACGTCCCTTCCGTCGACCGATCCGGACTCGGTACTGCCGAACCCGAACAGCGACTGTAGCTTCTGCAGGAGTCCCATTGTGAGAGGCTAGTCGGTTGTGATACTTAAAGGCGTCTGAAATCGGACACGTATCGATACGTGAGCGTCTCCTCGAGATGGGTGTCCGTGAGCGGTCGAGAACCAGCTACTCGCCACTCCCCGCAACCGGCGAGGAGAGACCCTGGCGCAGCGCCTCGTTCATCGCCTCCACCGGGGCGGACTCGCCAGTCCAGCGCTCGAGGGCGGCGACCCCCTGGTAGAGCAACATCCAGGCGCCGTCGACCGTGGTGGCCCCTCTCTTGGCCGCATCCCTAAGCAGCCGCGTCTCGAGGGGGGTGTAGACGGCGTCCATGACCGTGAGATCGGCGTGGAGTGCCTCGGGAGGGACCGGCGATTGGTCCGCCTCCATGCCGACGCTGGTCGCGTTGACGAGGAGGTCGGCCGACGAGAGTGCGACGGGAAGCCTCCCGAGCCCGCCGCCGGTAGCGCCGGGTACTGCCTCGGCCAGGGTCTCCGCTTTCGACGCGGTTCGGTTGCAAATCGTCACCGTGGCTCCGGCGTCCGCGAGCCCGAAGGCGATTGCCCGCCCGGCGCCGCCGGCCCCGACCACGATCGCGCTGGCTCTTTCGAGGGTGACGTCGTGGCGCCCCAGGGCGCGGACCGCGCCGACGGCGTCGGTGTTGTGGCCGGTCGGCGGTGACTCGCCGAAATCGACCGTGTTTACGGCACCGATTCGCTGGGCAAGTGGATCGGGCTCGACGAACGCCAGCACGTCCCGTTTGAACGGAATCGTGACGTTGCATCCCGAGACCCCCAGCGCCGCGGCACCGTCGATGGCCCGCTCGAGGTCGTCAGGTGCGGGCTCGAAGGTGACGTAGCGAGCCTCGAGACCGAGGTGATCGTAGGCGGCTTCGTGCATCGGTGGCGACAGCGAGTGACCGACCGGATTACCGAGGAGACCGAACACCTGCATACCTGGTCGGTCGAATCGGGTGCGTATAACGGTGCGGGTCCTCCCAGCACTCGCGTACTCGCCAGACTCCAGGCAGTGTGCTCGATGGTGGGTCTCCAGCCCGAGCGTTCCACACCGTTTAAGCCCCGCTCGAGAGTAGCACCTGTGAACCTCAATGGGAGAGAGCCTGTTTTTCGACGTCGCTATCCTCACGCTGGGCGTCCTCGCCCTGTTCGGCGGAGCGGAACTCCTCGTGAAGGGGGCCGGTCGGCTCGCCCTCGGCCTCGGCTTGCGAGCGGCGACCGTCGGCGTGACCGTCGTCGCCTTCGCCACCACCGCGCCGGAGCTGTTCGTCGCCATCCTCGCCGCCATCGACGTCTCGTCGGCAGTGGGCCTGGGAACCGTGGTCGGGTCGAACATCGCCAATATCGGCCTCGTCCTCGGGATCGCGGCGCTCATCCGCCCGTTGACGATTAGCGACACAGTCATGCGTCGGCACGTCCCGTTCATGCTCTTCACCGCAATCTTGCTCCCAATCCTGGCCATCGACGGCCGGCTCGGCCGCCTGGAGGGTGTCATTTTGCTGGCCGTTCTGGTCGCCTTCACGCTGTATCTCCTCTATTACGTCAACGTGGATCCAGCATCCGCCCCCAGGGAGGTGGCCAGCAGTGACGAGGTCACCCCGATGGACGTTGCGTTCGTCGTCGTCGGGCTGATCGCGCTGGTCGCCGGATCACGGTGGCTCGTGAGCGGCGGCTCCTCCATCCTGCTCGCCATGGACGTCCCGGAGTTCGTCGTCGGGTTGACGGTGCTGGCCATCGGGACCTCACTCCCGGAACTCGCGGCCTCGGTCATGGGGGCACTCCGTGGTGAGACGGGGTTCGCGATCGGGAACGTGGTGGGCTCGAACATCTACAACATCGTCGCTGTTCTCGGGATTCTCGCGATCGCCGTCCCGATAACGGTCTCGCCGTCGGTCATCCGATTCGAGTTGCCACTGGTCGTGGTCTTCACGATCGCCCTCGTGGCCATGATGGGCTACGGTAGACGCCTCTCTCGACTCGACGGACTGGGTCTCGTCGCCGGCTACGCCGTCTTCATGTGGTTGCTGTTTGCGTGAAGGGCTGCTCTCGGAGGCCCGCTGGAGGGCGTCACTGTGACGGCTCGCTCAACAGCTGTTCGAGCGTCGCCGAGTGGTCGCCGCCGAGTGCCGACCGAACGAGCAGATTGCCACCGATGACCGCCGGGCTGAGGACCACGTCGGCTCCCGCTCGCTCGAGTTTGCTCGTGTTTTCGCGATCGGTCGCTGCGGCGACGATGCGGATCTCGTTGGCGAGTTCGCGAGCCGTGAGAATAGCGAGCGCGTCCTCGGCGTCGTGGTTCGTCGCGACGACGACCGCGCTCGCCCGCTCGATGTGGGCACGCCTGAGGGGTGTCTCGTCGCTTGGATTCCCCACGATCACCGGCACGTCCTTCTCGGTCAGATCGGCGGCTCGCTCCTGGCTGTTCGTGACGACGACGAACGCCCGGCTGGCGGCCGTCAGTTCGTCGAGGATCGGTTCGGTCAGGTCGCCGTGGCCGAGGACGAGGACGTGGTCCTCGAGGCTGTCGAGTCGTGAATCTGTCATTTTTCCGAGTGTCTTCGAAATGCGTGATTGGATCGCCGGGCCGACGAGTGCCCCGATGGCGACACCGAAGCTGGCGACGCCCAGGACGACCACGGACATGGTGAACAGTCGAGCCTCGGCCGTCAGCGGCTGGATGTCACCGTATCCGACGGTGCTCGAGGTGATGAGGGTGAAGTAGAACGCGTCCAGTGGGGAGGCGATGCCGTCGAAATCCTCCCGCATGGCGAACGCCCCGAAGGTTCCGTAGCCCTGGACACCGACGAGTGCACCGCCAGCCGCCAGCTGGGTCGCCGAGAGCTGCACGCGCTTGTCGAACCGGTGTCGGGTCACCAGCAGGGTCGGCATCGAGATCACCGACAACACGATCAGGGGGACCGAGTAGGCGTGACTCTGCAACACGCCCTGGGCGGCCGTCAGGGGAAGTAAAATCACCGTTGCGTACCAGCCAGCGCGCAACCCGCGTCGCAGTGCCAAAGCCGAGCCGACCATGAGAAAGCCGGTCACCGCTCCAGTGAACCCGACGGAATACTGGACGATGTCTGGGACGTATGCCGCAAGCGGCCCGAAGTCCGCGGCGTCTTGCTCGATGTGNACGATNCCGGTGACCACGGAGAGAAATGCCAGGGCGAACACGAGCACCTCGGCCGCACGCGTCGTGACGACCCAGCGCCAGTTTTCGGGGAGGCGTTCGGTGAGCCGTTCGCCGACCATGGGTGGTCGTCGACCGCGGGGAGTAAAGTCACCTCGGTTTCGGGAGCGAGGGCCCGTGATCGAGCCGGTGGGGGCGTGGACGCTGCCGAGGTCGGTACTTGTTTATTCCCGCCACGATACCCACACGCATGACCGCGCTTCCGCTCGAGATCCTGCTCGGCATCTATCTCGGCCTCCTGACGGGGATCGTGCCAGCGTTCGTTGCTGGGGGGCTCGGCTTCATCGTCCGGTATTTCAGCGGTGTGACACTCCCGGGGTTCGGTGTCGTCGTGCTCGCCCTCTCCATCGCCAGCGTGCAGGGTGGGCTGTTGGGCCTCGTGGAACCCGATATTGCCCAGTCGCCACGCCTGTTCGTGGCCGTTCTGGTCGTTCTCATGCTTGCGCTGTACGCCCACAGTCAGGGTGACGCCCTCGGTGCATCGCTCCCCCGCCGGCTCTCGCTTCGGCGCCTTCGACAGCGGACCCTCTCGGCGGACGTCATCGAAATCGTCGGTGCCGTCGGCCAGGTCACGATCCGCCCCACGGGCGAAATTCGCGATCTCGAGGGGTACCCACCGCTCCCCCCGGCACTCAGACGGACGTTGAAAGCGGGGTCGTGGCGGTTCCCGGCCGACCTTCCGCTGGCCGAACTCGGCCGCCGCCTCGAGGATCGCCTCCGAACGGATCACGGGCTGGCCGACGTGGCCGTCACGGTCGACGAACGCGGCCGGGCGACGATCGCCGCAGCCCCACCCTCGAGCGGACTCTCGAAGCGTGTTCAGGCCAACCATCGGGCAGTCTCGCTGTCTACGCTGATACCGACTGGGTTGGCGCGGGGGGACGTCGTTCGCGTCTGGACTGGTGAGTCGTCCGTGGCCGGGGATCGCGATCCAATCGAGGCAACCGTCCTCAGTGTGCAGGCTACGGCCGACACAGAGGGATCCGTCGAATNCGGTCCCGACGTGGCGACCGACGGTGGTGTCGAGGCCCCGACACCCGTCACCGCAGCCACGGACACCGCCACCCTCGGTGGCCGTGGTCGGGTGACCGTCTCGGTGCCGCGAGAGATGGCCAGCCGTCTCCTCGCTGCCGACGCGTGCCACCTCGAGGTCGTCCCGCGTGGGACGACCGACCTGTTCGAGGCCTTCGCACGGATTCGGGAGGCCGGCTACGACGTCCGCCACGTGACGATCCAACCACGTGAGGGACCTGCGGGGGCGTCAGACACCCCACGGGGCGACCATGTCTCGTCCGCGGGGGTCGATCCTGCCGCCCACGATCTCGAGATCCTGGCCGTCCGCCGGGACGGTGCCGACACGGACGACCGCCGACGGGGCTGGATTTTCGGACCGGGCCTCGAGCGGCCACTCGAACCCGGTGACGAGGCCTACGTTGCCGGACGAACGGTCGATCTTCGACGGTTCGGGTCGGTGATTCGATGATGGATCCGACGACCATCGCCCCCGTCGTCGCACAGGGTGGCCAATCCGGGCTCGTCCTCGACGCGATCGTGCGGATCGTCGGGTTCGTGATCCTCTCGGGTGTGGTGGCCGCCGGCGTTACGTTCGTCTACCGGTGGTACAGTGCAGAGGCCATTCCGGAGGGGGTCGCCGTCCTCACTGGGGTCGTCGTGGTTGCTCTCTGGTTGAACACCCAGACGGTGCTCCAGGACGCGATAATCGGCGACGCGGAGGTCCTCGATCCGGCGACTGCCATCTACACCGTCGGTGCCTTCGCGGCGAGTGCGGTGGCCGCGGACGGTGGGCGTCGGGCAGGGGATCATCTGGCGACGCGGACCGCCATCCCGACCCCGAGAGGGATGGACGACGTGGGCCAATTCGTCAAGACTGGGGGGAGAGTTATCACGGTCGAACTGCCCACCGAAATCGCCGACGCCGAGGGATACGACCCCGTCGACGAGGGGACCAAGGCCGCCATCGCTGGCCGGACACTGCTCTTCCCACGACGGCTCACGGTTGCCCAACTCCGCGAGCGCGTGATCGACCGACTCGAGGCCGATTATGGCGTGGGCTATGTCGACGTCTCGGTCGCCACCGACGGCACCGTCGAGCGCCTGGCGCTGGGGAGCAAGGCGGCAGGTCTCGGGCCGACGTTGGCGCCGGGGACGGTGGCTATTGCCGTCCGCGGTGACCCAGCGCCGGACGCCGGCCCGGGCGACACCCTCGAGGTCTGGATCCCGGGTGAGGACGGGCCGAGGCGACTCGGCACGGCGGAGGTGCGAGCGACGGTCGATGACGTCGCAACGATCGTCGTGTCGGCGGACGCCAAGGGTCTTCGCAGGGACGCCCCGGGCCGGCAGTGTCGCCTTGTCACCCGGCCCGACACACCGGATCCAGAACGTGCCGTTCGGGCGCTCTTACGGTCCGTCCCCGAGACGATTACAAGGATAGCGGTGGTGTCGGACGGACCCTGGGCCGGTGAATCCGTTGGGTCGTTGCCCGTGCTGGTCCTGGCGGTGGTCTCGGCCGACCGCGCCGTTGCAGAGAGCGAGGAGCCACCAGGGGACGACGCCGCTACCGTGTCGGCGCTGCCGGGACCCGATCGGCGACTCGAGGCGGGAGACACCTGTTTCGTGCTGGGCCATCCGGAGGCCCTCGAGCGGGTTCGCGCCGCCTCGGCCTCACAAGGGATTGCCACCGAGGCCGGGACTGGCGAGCGGTAGCTACTTGCCCACGGCGACGATAGCCGCGAACATGCGCATCCAGTGGAAGCTGTTCGCCGATCTGGCCGAACACGCCGGCGAGCGGGAACTCCCCGCCGCTGTCGAACCTGGTGACACCGTTGGCGACGCTCTCGAGGCGCTTTTGACGGAGCGGGAGGCGTTGGCTGACCGCGTCCTCGACGACGACGGCGAGTTGCGATCCCAGATCAACGTCCTCCAAAACGGTAAAGACGTCCGGACGCAAGCCGAGGGCCTCGAAACCACACTCGAGGCGGGTGACGAACTGGCGCTGTTTCCGCCGGTCAGCGGTGGTGAACGATGGGCCGTCACTCGAGCGGTCAGTGACGAGGCGTGCGTCGATGGATCAAAAGAGTACCGTCAGGAGGAGTCGAATCGCCGCGCCGAAGACGAGAATCGCCACCAGTAGCGTGGTTGTGATGACGATGATCGGCGGGATCTTCTTTTCCTCGTAGTGGAACAGGAGGTCACGGACGGCCATACTCCTGAGTCCAAGCGCCGACAGTTAACGGTTTCGTCGTCCAGCTACACTCGTCAGTTGCGGCGGAAAGTCACAAGGAATAAACCGATCGACGAACTCTCGATCGATATGCGAGGCGAGCCTCAGTCCTTCGATCGGGTGCTGTCCTCGATGTGTACGGAACCGCACCCGGTTGCGCGCGAGGCCGCGGCCAGATTTCTGGCCACGAACCCCGGCGACCCGGGAACCTATCCGACAATCGCGACACTCGAGCTGGAGGCCATCGAACGGCTGGGTGAGGTTGCGGGCCTCGAGGAGCCGGCTGGCTACGTCGCAAGCGGTGGCACTGAGGCGAACATTCAGGCGGTTCGGATCGCCCGCGAGCGCGCCGACCTCGAGCGCCCGACGGTCGTGATTCCGGCGTCCGGTCACTTCAGTTTCCGAAAGGCCGCTGCCCTGCTACAGATCGACTTACGGGAGGTGCCCACCGACGACGATCATCGTGTCGACCTGGCGGCTGCCAAGGCGGCCGTGGACGAGGACACCGCGCTCGTGGTCGGCGTCGCCGGCAGTACGGAGTACGGGCGGGTCGATCCGATCCCCGAACTCGGCGAGTTGGCCCGCTCGGTCGACGCGTTGTTCCACGTCGACGCGGCCTGGGGTGGTTTCGTGCTTCCGTTTACCGACCACCGCTGGGACTTCTCGGACGCCGCCATCGACACGATGACCATCGACCCCCACAAGATGGGACAGGCGGCCGTCCCCGCCGGCGGACTCCTCGTTCGAGACGAATCGTTGCTCGACGCGCTCGCCGTCGACACGCCGTACCTCGAGACGACAGCCCAGGCGACCCTGACCGGTACGCGTTCCGGAGCCGGCGTCGCGAGTACGGTCGCTGCCCTGGCGGAACTCTGGCCAGGTGGCTACGCGGCCCAGTACGAGCGCTCCCGGGCCAATGCATCGTGGCTCGCCGCTCGACTCGAGGAACTCGGGTACGCGGTCGTCGACCCGGACCTCCCACTCGTGGTGGCCGACGTCCCGGATCGAGCGATCGACGCCTGCAGGGACGAGGGGTGGCGGCTCTCCCGAACGGGTGCCGGCGAGTTGCGCATCGTCTGTATGCCCCACGTCACCCGCAGGATGCTCGAGGCGTTTCTCGGTGACCTGGAGCGGGTGTCCCAGTCGCTCGAGATTCCGGTTCCGGGGGACGATTGACGTGGACCAGTTCGACTACACGGTGGTGGCTGGCTTCGGGCTCCTCCTCGTAGTCTCGGTCGTCGCCGAGACGGCGCTCGCCGGCGCGGCGTTCGGGGGATTCCTGCTCTCGCTTTCGGTCTGGCGGCTGTACGATGGCCGACCGTGGGAGGCGATCGCCTGGTTGATATGGGTCGGCGCAGCCGTCGCCCTCGTGCTCACGCCCGCAGGTGTGGCCTTTCTGGTGTTGTTCTTCGGCTCGCTCCTCTGTGGGACCGCCGTGCTCTTTGCCAGTCGGTTCAATCTGCTGCCGAATATCTGGACCGTTGATCGCTCCTGACGGCCAACGGGGGCTGTGACTGGTTGATAGGAGTCCAGAATCCTTATAGACGAACCGTTCGAAGGTGTTCNATAGATGGGGTTGCCAACGGTGGTCGGTCGGTCGATGCGTTTCTCGCGGTGAGTCACCAGGGGGCCCGTCCCGTCGACGGTCGGTCATGCGACCCGTTTTGGGGCGGAAAACCGGGGTTAGTTCATCGGTTCGCTGCAGTTTGGGCATCGTCCGCCGACCGAAACCGGCGGGTTTTACGCCCGCCATCCAGATACCACGTATATGAGCACCGACGAGTTTCCAACGGACCGCCCCGCGGTGGTGACCTGCGGGTTGCCCTACGCCAACGGCGACCTCCACATCGGTCACCTCCGGGGATACATCAGCGCAGACGCGTTCAACCGCGCCCTGCAGACGCTGGGCCAGCAGTCGGCCTACGTCTGTGGCTCGGACATGCACGGCACCCCCGTCGCGGTCAACGCCGAGGCGGATGGCGTCGATCCCGAGACGTTCGCCCTGCGCTGGCACGAACAGTACCAGGAGACGTTCCCCAAATTCGGCGTCGACTTCGACAACTACGGACACACGCACGACGAAACGAACACCGAACTGACCCAGGACATCGTCCGCGCGCTCGACGACGGCGGGTACGTCTACGAGGACGAGGTCCTCGTCGCGTACGATCCGACGGCCGACAACTACCTCCCAGATCGCTACGTCGAGGGCACCTGTCCCTACTGTGGCGCTCACGCCCGCGGTGACGAGTGCGACGAGGGCTGTCAGCGTCACCTCGAGCCAGGGGAAATCGAGAACCCGACGAGCGTCAGAACCGGGAACCCCGCGGAGTATCGCGAGCGGACGCACAAGTTCTTCCGCGTCTCCGAATTTGCCGACTACCTCACCGAGTTCCTCGACGGACTCGAGGGCACCTCGAACGCCCGCAACCAGCCCCGTCAGTGGATCGAGGAGGGGTTGCAGGACTGGTGTCTCACCCGGGATATGGACTGGGGGATCGACTATCCGGGTGCCGAGGACGAGGAGATCGTCCTCTACGTCTGGGTCGATGCGCCGATCGAGTACATCGCCTCGACGAGGCAGTACAGCGAGCGTGTCGGGGCCGACGAGTACGACTGGGAACGGGTCTGGCGAGACGATGGCGAAATCGTCCACATCATCGGCCGGGACATCATCCAGCACCACACGATCTTCTGGCCAGCGATGCTCGAGGCTGCAGACTACAACACCCCACGTGGCGTTGCCGCGACCGGCTTCATCACCATCGACGGCAAGGGCCTCTCGACGAGCCGGAACCGCGCCATCTGGGCGAGGGAGTACCTCGAGGAGGGCCTTCACCCGGATCTCCTGCGATACTACCTGACGACAACCGGTGGCCTCCAGCAGGACGTCGACTTCACCTGGACGGCGTTCCAGGAGACGGTCAACGGCGAACTCGTGGGCACGATCGGGAACTTCTGGTACCGCTCGCTGCTGTTCGCCTATCGGAACTACGAGGGAACGCCCGACGCGACCGTCTCCGCCGAGGTCGAGGGGCGTATCGAAGAGGCCATCGCCGAGAGTCGCGAGGCTGTCAACGACTACTCCCTTCGAAACGTCGGCCTCGCCGCCACCCGGCTCGCTCAGTTCGGCAACGAGTACATTCAGCGCAACGAACCCTGGAAGCTCACGGACGACGAACCCGACCAGGCAGCGCAGGTCATCCGCGACTGCGTACAGATCGCCAAGGCCGTCGGCGTCCTCCTCGAGCCGATCGCCCCCGGGAAGGCACAGGCGCTCTGGACACAACTGGGGGAGCCGGGGTCGGTCGAGGACGCCCACCTCGAGGACGCCCTCGAGGCGCCACCACGCACGTTCGACGAACCCGGTGAGCTCTTCGAGAAGATCGAGGACGACCGCGTCGCCGAGCTCGAATCGACCCTCGAGGCGAAGATTTCGGCGGCCAGTGAAGCTGGGGCGGCCACGGACGACGATGTCGCGAGTGAAACCGAAAGCGACGACACCGACGAGGACGAAGCCGAAACCATGGACGACGACAGCCCGATCGAGCCGCTGGCGGACGATCGTATCGGCTTCGACGACTTCCAGGAACTCGACATCCGCGTCGGCCGGATCGAGACCGCCGAGGGCATCGACGGTGCCGACGACCTGGCCCGCCTCGAGGTCGACATCGGCTTCGAGACTCGACAGGTGGTTGCCGGTATCAAACGGCTGCACGACCTCGAGAGCCTGCCCGGCACGAAGTGTGTGCTCCTGGCGAACATGGAGCCGGCGGAACTGTTCGGCGTGGAATCGAACGGTATGATCCTCGCCGCGGGCGAGGCGGCCGACCTGCTGACGACCCACGGCGACGCCGACCTCGGCGAAAAGATCAGGTAGCGTCCGCCGGCACCGGATTCATGGCACTCGAGACCGTAGCGCACCCATGAGCGTCAGCGGCCTGTGCCAGATCTGTCAGTCACGGCCGGCGGCAGCGAGGTGTGACAACTGCGGGACGATCGCGTGTGCCGACCACTACGAGGAGGGACTCGGCATCTGTCTCGATTGCAAGAGCGGTCGCCGACTCTCCGATCCTCAGCCGGACGTGACCGACGTCAATCAGTTGTGGTGAGCGTGTCGTTTTCCCTTCCCACTCACCCATGACTTCGATGCGTGACTTCGTCCGCGAATCGTTCGAAATCGGTCGGCGTTATTGCCTCGAGGTGACCCGCGGCGACGACGGTCGGCTCCACGCGACCCACCCCAATCCGCGGTGTCCGGTGGACGTTGCCGTCACCGAGAGACTCGACCGCCTCGAGAAGCGACCGCCTGACGGCCCCGTGGTCGTGGAACTCCGCGGTGAGGTCATTGACGGCCGGTTGGTGGGTGAAGTAATCGACGAGCCATGCTCGACGCCGGGCGAACGCGTCGGGTGATCATCCGTTGACGGTCGTCAGTGATCGAAAGGCGATGGTGGGGAACCGCGGCTCGATCGTGCTTGGCCGTCGGCCGCTGCCGGCCGTTTCGATCGGAACGCGGGCCAGAACGCCCTTGTCTGCCATTTCGTAGAGAAAGCGCTTGACGGTACCGTCGGTGAGCGTGGATCGATCGGCGACCGCCGTCGACAGTTCGCGGATCGGTCGCTTTTCGCCCGCTTCGGGGCCATCGAACTCGAGATCGAGCAATGACAACAGGACGCGTTGGCGTGTCTCCGGCAACGAGAGCGGGCGATCGAGGTGGATCGACGCCTCGGGGACATCGGCTTTCGCTCGCTCGAGGTGCGCTGCGGTGATCCTGTCGTGGCCCGCCCGCCCCGCGAGCGTGGCGCCGGTGAAGACGGCGGTGAGGGCGTCGTGAGCGTTACCCCCTGCCCAGTCGGCCACCTCCCGAATCGTCCGATGCTCGAGTGCCCCAGCCGCCAGTCCGTTCGACGCTCGCTGGGTGAGGATGTCGACGAGTTCGTGGCGCCGATAGGCGGGCACCTCGATGGTGCGATCACTCCAGCCCGCGGGTGTGGACTGACCGACAGGGATTACCGTCGTGTGATCGCCGACCGCCTCGAGCAGCTCCGTTGCCCGCTTGGCACCCAGCGTTTCGGGCTCGTCGTGGTGGTCGATGGCGATGACGGCACTGTGTTGGTGATGACTGAGTTGGTCGACCAGGCGCTCACGGAGGTCGTCGGTTCCGACGCCGCTCGTCGGGACGTCGTTGGCGGTGACGGTCGACAGCAGGGTCCGATAGAACGCGAAGGCACTAGAGACTCCACGCGCGTCGACGTAGACGAACCAGGTCGTTGGCGTCCCGCTTCCCGCTCGTGTCGTCGTCCCGATGCTGTCCCGGGTGTCACCGAAGGTGGTCGTCAACGACTCGAACAGCGCGGTGATCACCGCGGAGGTGCCCGACCCCGGTGGCCCCACCACGGCGAAGGGATCGGGGAGTGACCCGTCGAACGTCGGCTCGACCGCATCGAGGACCTGTTCGAGAACGGACCCGCGGCCGGTCGGCTCCGCGCGATGGACGGTCGGGCTGATCGCGTCCCGATCGACGATGATCCCGTCCTCGCGTTTGGCGGCGCGCCGTCTCGCTATGCGTTCGTGCAGATCCATCTACGCTCCACCTGCGTCGCGCCCTCCGTCCGTGATGGCCCCGTCACCCCCCGCACCGAGCAGCGCGGCCTCGAGCACCTCGAGTGGGTGGGTGATGTCGTACCCGGTGCCGTGTTCCATCTGCATCGAGCAGGTCGGACACTCCGTCATCCCCTGGGTCGCGTCGGCGGCGTCCATGTGTTCGAACATGTCTTCGCCAATTTTCATCGACGTCTCGTAGTGTTCCTCTTTCCAGCCGTAGGTCCCGGAGATACCCGAACAGGAATCGCCCACGTCGTGTGCCTCGACGCCGTCGATCACCGACAGCACCTCGACCGCCTGCCCGTCGAGGCCCTGGTTTCGGGCGTGACAGGGCGCGTGGTAGGCCAGGTTCGGCATGTCGACGCTGGTGCCCGCGAGTTCACCCTCGAGGTCCTCGTGAACGCGGAGGTACTCGAGGCCTTCCCAGGTGTTGTTCGAGACGTCGTGGACGCCGTCGATGTCGAACAGTTCGGGGTACTCCTGGCGAAGGGACATCGAACAGGACGTACAGGAGGCGATGACGTCGGCTCCC
>SL_4KL_010_BRINEDRAFT_10000265_pt1 | contig 26134 bp, 14 predicted proteins | sample SodLak_010_BRINE_2_FD_10664 | JGI IMG/M metagenome (IMG submission 10664) | reverse complement strand
CACTACTAGAATCAATCACGAGTGAGATCGTTTTGAGATCGTCAGACTGCCTGTGAGATGCGAACTCTTCGTCGACTCTGGATGTGAGGTCCTCCAGAGAGTCAACTGAGCCTGAAGTCATAGTCACATAGACGAGAGAGGGCGATTAAAAAGTGAGTTACTTGATCCTGGTCAGCCTGTTGTGGACGCCATCCTCACGGGATCCTAATCAAGTACTAGCATATTTTGACCGAGATCGATCTTGAAGAGGGCGATCTCCCCGATCACCCCACGCTTGTGAAGATGCTTGATAGCTTTCAAATGAAGATCCGGCGAGTGCTGCTGCGCCTGTTGGCGCAGCTGCACGATCTTTCTGGTCGTGCCGACATCGTCGCTACGTTATTCGACCGCGAAAACGCCAGGAAACACTACTGCAGACGGACGAATTATCGCGTTCAGACACTCAAAACAACTGTTCTCGTCGATACTTGTTCTCAAGCCGTCCTCGACGCTCACTGTACGACCGAGAAACTTCACGACACGCACCCCGGCTGGAACTCGCCTACCGAACGCAGGCGAGTTGCGCAGCCTCGCCGCCGACAAAGGCTATGATTGGTAGCGGTTACGCGACAAACTGAGGGAAGAGGGCGTGAGACCGTTGATCGAGCACCGTGAGTTTCGCCCCCCCATCGATCACACGCATATTGCGCGGATCGATGAGGCTCTCTACGGCCAAAGAGCACTGTCTGAGACTGTCTTCTCGGTAATCAAGCGCACGCTCGGCGACACCGTGCGTGCGCGAAGCTGGTATCGAGAATTCCGTCAAATCGTTCTGATGTATGCGGTGTATAACATCAAGCGTGCTGTGAACTAGGCAAATCCAACGCAGTGTGGCGATTCACCACAGCCTATCAATTCGTACCTCTCTGGAACATATTGTGCCGAAAATTTAAGCTATGTTACGATAGCTAGTGTGATGAATGGACCAAGTCTGGATAAGCTCTGGGAGCACGACCATTGAGGCAATCGTTAATCCGATCGCAGCTGCCTGTGTAGGCGATGGAGTCACCGAGCAATATGTGCCAGATACAGTCTATTTTCTCGATAACCCAGGCCTTGGTGATAGTATCGAAACTGCGAGTGAACTAACCCAAACCATCCTCCGACAGCATGGTATTGACGATCCGACTGTAGAAGTGGTAACTATTGAACATGAAACCGATTTTGATGGTATAGTGGGTCACTACCGTAGTGCAATTGAAACTGCACAGGCCGCTGATGCGGAGGTTGCTGTTGATGTCACTCCTGGTCGAAAGTTTATGTCCGTAATCGCGTTCAACGCTGGCACGACATTTGGCGTTGATCACATCTTCTATTTTTATCTCAAATCAAGTGAGTACTACAGTCACATCTATCCTAATATCCCAAAGCCAGCTGCTGAACTCTATGATTTTACGGAGGTGTTAGCATGATTCTCACGAAAGACGCTTTGACTGTGCTATTAAATGCGCTGTATGAACTTGATGAGCGGACTATCCCTGTAGAACATCCCTCTACTGAGTTGGGTGAGCTCTTAACAGTAGAGCTTTCTGATTATTCATCCAGCCGGATATCCGTCTCTACAGGTGCGATGACGTATGATGAACAACTAAAGATGATAGAACGCGAGTACGGCACTACAGTAAAAAAAGAACTTCCGAATTCAGCAGCTTATCTCAAAACGTTCGTTGCAAGTAAACTCGTTGATATCCGTAACCGGGATGAGGTTGATAAGTTTCTCAATCGATACGGCTACCAGGATCTTCAGGCTGGGCACCCACCGAGGTACGCTGGCATCGACACGAATCTACTTCCATGGCGAATGCATGATGTGCTTGAAATCGACCCAGAAATTTATAGTGACTCAGAGGGACGCACGCCAGTCAACGGATATACGCTGCCCGCGGGTGTCGATGACGAACTAAGCATTAGTTATCGGTACGGCAAAGACGCGATCGACGCCGACCAATTGGCTGCTACTTTTGGACCTGAGTGTACAGCTTTCGCAGGTCAACCTAATGAGGCTAATAGAGAAACTCGACTTGGACTCCGCGAGTACCGCCGACTTCGGGAGGAACGTCCTCACGACATTGTAGCGAGTGACCGTGGCGATCGAGAGATCATCGAGGGTTGTCTGGAGTATTATGAAGACGAACCAACCGGTGTGATTCTGTTCTCGAACGATTACGGGTTTGTCGATGCAGCTCGTGAGCAAAAGATTCCTGCCGTCCACGTCGATTTCGACATTGATGTTCCACAGCAACTGACAGGGTCGTGGGAGCAGATCACCACTCTGCTCTATATGCTTGCCATAACGTTCGGTGTAGTTATACTGCCAATGGCAACGATCTATGGGATCTGGGACTCAAAACACACTCATCATTGGCAACAAGAGGCGCTCAAAATTGAACCCCGGAGTGGTCGACTACAGACACTCCTGAAGCGTGACAAACCGATTGTCGATGCGTATTAGTCGTAGTTCCACAGAGAAATGGTCATATCTAATCGATTAAGAAATCCATGTACACATTATAATTTCCCCTCAATTATATTATTCAGCAAATATACAATACACTATGACAGGAGAGGCTGGAAGGCCGGACAAATCGCCGTACGTCCTAGGCAAAGCATGGGATGAATATTATCGTGGCTACTCTCTCAGTGTAAACGCAGAGGGGGATGTTTGGTGGCAGGCTTACAACGGTACTGATCGTCTTCGACTTGATCCTGTTCCAGAGAGCTGTGTCGAAAACCTCCTCGAAATCAAACCACAGGGTGGGAGAGTTCGGGTCACAGAATCTGGAACGGTTATCACACAATCAGAAATCGATGGTGCTGACGATACGTATGAAGCACTGTACGTCGGCGATATCGATTTCGATGGCCGACTCGTCCCTCCAGATGACCCATCAGAATCAGTCTCTTTGAGTCCGTCACGACTGAAGCCTGGTGACCTATGGAGCAGTGTCTACGACGGCGCTAAGTATTCATTTGCTGACGACCAGTTCTGGTGGCGGAACGCAGAAACCAAGCTTCGGCATACATTTACGGAACCACTTCCGGATGATATCGTTACAGAACTCCGGCAACTCCGACCCAAGGGTGGTTCGTTCCGAATAACTCCTTCGGGTGATGTCCTCACACAAATTCCGACTGAGCGGTCTCCACCAGATGTCCGCGAGCAGTTTCGAGCGCTCCCTCGGGTCGTCAAACGTGTGTTACAACTCCGTAAGAACCGGGGAGATGTCGACATGATCCCGGTCTATGTGGGATCTCTCGACGCTGAGCACAGACCAATCAAAGTTGACGAGCCGACACGGCTGACAGACCCACTTACCGATGAAGAACAGGAATCGCTTGAGGGATGGGCTTCGGCCGTCAACTCATTTGATGATAAAGAACTCTCAATCGACGATCATCGCATCGATGAAGGAGGTGACTCATGACGACTCCCGCTCATCCAGCCTCACTGCAATCAGTTTCGACAGAAGTCCCTGTGTCCCCCACCCGACAGGTAACGGTGAAGCCAAATGAACCATGGCCATCAACCTATCGTGGCTCTCGTTACAGCGTGGTCAATTCTTCTCGACATGGGAACGTACTGAGATGGAGCCATCGAGGTGAAATTCAGGCAATCCGAAGTGTTCCTGATGGGTTACACAATGCACTCCGGCATGTAGGTAAGCCCGATGGGTACGGTAGCTTTCGTATTACTGCGAACAAAGAAGTAATCTCAAAAATACCCGCACACAATTACGATCAACTGGGAAAAGCCGAAGCAAGTTCTGGATATATTCCCGTTTATCTCGGGAAAGTCGACGGAGACTTCGATTTCAGTGACTTCTCAAATGACCCTCCACGTCTCCCAACGGCTTCAGATATTCGCGTTTGGAGCGGACTTTCATTCAACCATGGTGAATCTTGGAGTGTCTGTATGGATGGCGTCCTTCGATGGAGATGGAAAGATTACCAGTTTGAGTCTCTGTTCGACCACGACGAGCTGGTAGAGAAATACAAGCAGCTACGGCCTGAAGGTGGACTGATCTATGTTAACGAACACGGCCATGTATGGGGCAACGTTAATCGCCGGACAGTTCCATCTGATAAAGAAGCCGAGGTGCTTGAGGCATACCAATCGTGGCATGAATCCGCCGACCCAGCGGCCGAACGACTCGTGACTCGACGAGTTGAACGTATGAAGAGCGACGATGCGCCTGATGGTCTCTTGCCGGTTTATTTAGGCCATCTCAGTCAGTTTGATGATGGGGTGGTTCCCAAGCCAATTGTCGATGATATGAGTTACTTCACTGATGCAGCAGGTGACCATGATTGATTCCGCGTTTGTATCGTGTTTCGTTTGATTAACTATTACCAAATAGGTCATCAAATTCCACTGGCTCATCCGTCGTAGACTGCTCAGAGGTGTCGTCGTATTCGAATGCATCTGTCCCTTCTGTACAGCCAAGAAATACTGTTTCGTCTTTCGTGTTTGTGATCATATGACCGCGGTCGTTGATAATTATTGATCCACCACCTTTCAGTCGGTGGACTATTGAGGCCGCTGTTTTTATCTCGTCGTTGGTAATGAATCGACGACCTGATCGCGTTTTTTCAAAAGGTCGCCCCTCAGCGTTGACACTGATCTTGTATCCACGTCGAGGTCCACCATATGAGTCACCGGGTTCGATCTCTTCGACATTGGGATATTCTGGTTCAGCATAGCTAGAGACTTCTGGTCGTTCGCCACGTACGAGTTCTCCATTAAGAACAGAGTTCTCGGTTTTCCAATGATAATGTTCGACCTCAGCACTGTCAAGCTGGTCTTCCCAATCGTACTCCTTGAAAATGTTCTCGTCGACGGTATCACGCGCGTACAGCACATATAGATCCGACTGTTTTTCGGGATTATCACCAGTTCGCAGTATTCGCCCTAACGTCTGGATTCTCTGGCGGACACTCCCACTAGAAACACGAATTATACCCGTATCAGCGTCAGGAACGTCGACACCTTCAATAAGGGCTTTAACACTGAGCATTACATTCGCGTGATCATCTGCCCGGAACCACTCCATAGCAAACTCGTTCCAGATTTGTCGCCGATGACCTGAGTGATACATCACGGGCCAGTAGTTTTCGTCAGCAAACATTTCTTCGACTTCTTTATCCACCGTTTCTAACTCTGGATAATCCTCGTATAACTGGGACCGGTACTCCCCAGCACTTCCCTCAGCTATCTCTCGCTCCCGTGTTTGCCCTAGCTGCTCATGGGGTGCGACAAGTTGTTTCAACTGTTCGATTCGTTCCTGAAAGACAATCGCTTTCTCATCGTTACCGATCCCTCGCAACAGTTCAAGCGTAATCGCCTGCCGTGCAACAGCATTTTGCACGAGTTCACGCCGTTCCTGGGTGAGTGTGAAAAACTGCCCAATTTGGGAGTGGTTCCCTTCATCACTGTTGTGAATGATATTCAGTTTTTGATGCAGGTTCCCGTTTAGCTGGAAGAGTCGATTTGAGTACCTTGCACGGATATCTTTGAGCAGATCAGTTATTTCCCTGCTCATACTATCGTAGGCGTCTCGCTCCTTCGGGGTGAGACTAAATCCGACGTAGTTAATTTTAAAACTCGGGATAAGCCCACGATCGATGGCCTCGCTATATGTGAGTGTATAGAATGGATCTCCCAGTTCTTTAAACATCGATTCCTCATCTGGGCTGAGGTCCCGCTCACTTTGTGGCTTTTCGGTCGGTGTTGCCGAGAGACCCAACGTTGCAGTTGAATGGTATGTTAGAACGTTCGAATGAACATCACCGGTGTAGTTGTGACACTCGTCGGCGACAAGCAGGTGTGGTGGGTTGTCGACCGCACCGAGACAATTGGCGAGATAATCGTCTTTTACAGCAGTATTGACGATCGTAACAAGTACACGCACCCCCTCTATTTCGAAGGCGTCACGGTGGCCGTCTCCAGCCCACCCGATCTCATCGACCGGTACGTTGAGTTTCTGCGTCAGCTCGCTCAACCACTGATACATGAGAACCTTTGTTGGGACAACTACCGTTACCACCCCATCGTCGTTTTTCGAAAGCCACCGACGGATTACCTCCAGAGCCATGACCGTTTTTCCAGCACCCGTGACGACTTCGGCAATCCCACTCTGAGGTTCCGTATCAACTGTTCCAGTAAACCAGGTATCGGCGGCTTCAGCCTGCCAGTCGTACAATGAGAACTCGTCGTTGAAGCTGTATGGTTGATCGCCGCTTAACTCTTCCAAATCAGCGCGTGTGACGCCACTACCGCACTGGATCAAAGTTTGTCTTGCTTCTTCGGGTGTCGTTGCTTCGGTGATCCGTTGAAGATCATCAACAGAAAATCCAGTCAACCTGCGCTTGTCAATTTCGAATTGGTCAACGATTCTATCTTGCAGTCGACTTCGGCGATCTTCTACTTGCTTGAATTCCTCTTTCCGGTCCAGCTCCGGTCGTTTGTGTCCAGCCTCCCGTGCACTGGATGTCAAGTAGTCTTTGTGGAATTGCCGATACCAACGCTTCCGTTTTGACCATCCACCGGACTCACGGTACATGTAGTACTTCATGAGGGCTTGTTTTGTCTGGGGATCTGGATTTTCAACGAGTGCGCCCTCGCGCTTCAAAAGGTTCTCGTATTTCCTGAAGAGATCTGCATTCCGCAGACGTTGGAGTGCACTTGTCGGGTCCAATCCGTTAGGGACTACATACCCATCTCCAGTGTCCTCAAGATAGTCCATATGGCAGAGAAGCTCGGGATATCCACGGAGACCTTGTTGGCTGAATTGGTATTTATATTGAGTTTCTAATTTCTGCTTTAGTGCCCGTGATGAGGCTGGTTCATCGAACTCGTAGGTAATTGCATGAAGGATTTTTTCAAGCGCCTCGAATCCTTCTGGATGTTTAGCACGGAGTACCCATCCTCGTTTGAGTGCTCGATAAACGCAGTCCGCAAACGAGATCTCTTCATTGAGATATGCTTGGCTATCGATCCCAACACACAATCGCTTTCGCTCATCCGTTTCATTCACCTTCTCTTCCCGAATAAATCCAGATCTGATGAGGTCATTGATGATATGTTTCGTCCACGAGTGACTAAGCGTGTCAGCATGGACCTGCTCAATTGTCTCTTGACAAGGCTCTATAAATTCATCCCGCGTCGGGTTGCCAAGCTCCGCCAGTGTCGAAAAAATAGTTTTGTATCTCGCTTCACTGCCGGGCAGTCCAGGAACTGGTGGCGGAAATCGTCGAATGAGTTTTTCAGAGGTCACCGCTTGTTACCTTTCGGGATGTCTGAATAATAGTTCTTGTCCGTGATCTTTATATAAGTGGTCGGGTGCTAATATTCTCAAAAGAAGATAATTAATCGATGATCATGTATTCGTGGCTCAGTCTACTCTTTTAATTCCAGATGTAGTCTCAGTATTTTTTGGTACGCTGAATTCGTCGAAGTGTCCAGTATACAGGTTTAGGGGTGATTAGTCAAATGAAATCATCTCGGGATTCTTTGGTACGAAATTCAAGATTACCTTATGATTCATTTCCCATTGCTCGGATAATTTCCACCCTAATGTTGACACACTTGGCATTCCCCCGAAACTTCATGCGTAAAGAGAGTAATTGCAAGATATCTGGACATAAGCATGGTATCAGAACTATTTGAAAATTGGTCTCCAGAAGAGGCTGAACTAATCAAATCAGACATGAATCAATCTGGCTATCCGACTGTGAATGTGGAGGAAGCCGTTAATAAAGCTGTTAATTCACTTGAAATTGAGTACCCTGAAGGACCTGGTTATGTGATACCATTGTTTGAAGAGAATGAGCCGATTACGACAAAAGAGTACGTTATTTACAGGCCGGAGAGAGGGCAATTAATCTGGTATGACACAAAAACAAGTCATGGTACTCAACGGTTCACATCTTGCTCAGAATTTAAAAATCATGAAATAGGGTACAGGCTCCGGTTTTGGATTTCTAATACAAAAACTAAATTTGAAAAATCTGAATTACCAGACGATAAAATCCTTCCTAACGATCAATTATACCCGTCCGAAAAGACCCAATTTTTCGATGATTTGGAGAATTTTGTTAAATCTGAAATGAAAACACAACTGGGTTCTAACTGGGACAATTACAAGAAATTAGGGCTTGAAGAATCAATCAGACAAAATAAGATATCAGGCCCATTTGCTTTTTCGGGGTCCAGTACAACTAAATCTGGCAATCAATCCTATAGTTATCAGATTTTGATGGATGACGATGAGGAGATTGATCTACGCGATGATGAAGGTATTTTTGAAGGAAATAGATGTATTGTCGACACAAAAGCGACTACCGATGTTTTTCCAATTGCGGCTAAAATTACTACTGTTGATGACCCAAAAATTTCGTTACAACCTATTTGGAAACACATCGATGACACTGGGTCGGTTGAAAAGGTACTCAAAAATAAGAATTCAGAAGTCTGGATATCTTATCTATTGAATCCGGTTCCTTTCAAGCGGCGACTAACCGCACTCCAAGAGATCAAAAAGAACACAGCAAAACGAAAACTCCTCACTGGAGAGCGTGCTATTGAGTTTAATTTAAACAAATATGATACCCCTAACCCGGATCTAGAATTAAACGATTATCAACAAAAAGCTCTCGTCTGGGCTGATAGTGCAGATGATATTGTCTGTATTCATGGCCCACCTGGGACTGGAAAAACGCGTACACTCACAGCTTACGTACAGCATGCTGTGTCACAGAATAACTCTGTTCTCGTAACTGCACACTCAAATCAGGCAGTCGATAATCTCATCGTCGGAGATAGCACGATTGGTTCTCCCGAAGAAGATACTTTACATGCTCTTGCACAAAAAGAGGATTCCCAATTGTCTATCGCGCGAGTTGGAAATAATTCAAAAAGTCAAGTCGTCACCAATTATTATGCTAACCAATCTGTCAGCAATGCAAATGTTGTCGCCGCAACCACATCTGGTGCAGCTCAATTCAACCAGAATCAGTTTGATATTGCGGTGGTTGATGAAGCCACTCAGGTTAGCAGGCCTGCAACAGCCATTGCTCTAAACAGTGCAAAAAAGCTCATATTAGCTGGCGATCACAAACAACTCCCACCCTATTGTGCGGATGAAACGATGCAAGAAGAAGATATGCACATCTCACTCTTTGAGTATCTATTCGAACGATACGGTACCGATATTTCTATTTTGCTTCAAAAACAGTATCGGATGAATCAAGAGATTGCAGCATTTCCAAACAAGGCCTTCTATAGCGGGAGTCTCGAAACAGCTGATCGCTGTCGAAATTGGACTGTTGGGGATTTAAAACCGAACATTGGAATCGATATTGATGGTGATGAGGAACGACAAACACATGGGAATTCTATCTACAACGATAGGGAAGCCGAAGCCGTCGCTAAACAGGTGAAGCGTTTAGTGCAAACCGGTCTTGCTCCCAGTGATATTGGGGTAATTACGGCATACAGCGGACAAGTAGGTAGGATTATCACCTACGTTAATCAGCTTGATATTGGTAATCCAAGACACGTTGAAATTGACACAGTAGATTCGTTTCAAGGGGGCGAACGTGAGGCAATTGTCGTTTCGTTCGTCCGAAGTAACTCCGACGGATACAGTGGTTTCCTTGAATTCCCCGAAGAAGGACCCAGAAGATTGAACGTCGCACTCACACGTGCCCGTAAACGGTTAGTTCTGATCGGAAACTGGGACACGTTGGGACGAATTGCTCCACACAGATCTCCGGAAGACAGCTGTGCGCAACTTTATGCGGGCCTTGCCGAACACCTCCGAAAAAACGATCGAATGTTATCAATAAAAACGACTCAGTAGAACATTTATATAGCCGAGAACGTGGTTGATAGTTTTCTGGACTCAAAATTGGGTGGCTCCAAAATCATCCACTTACCCATTGTCCACTCATTGTTGATCTGTGATACACCCAGAATGCATATTTACTTGAATTATTGGGTGTGATTTTATAACGTAGGACATGTTACATGATTTCATGGGTAGAGATAACACAGACCGATATGGTAATCGACACCGGCGGGATTCAGATCATGATATTGGGGATTCCGCTCCGGGAACGGTGGGAGATAGTGAAGGAACCTTCCACGATAGAGCTAGAAAAAATAATAATGTGATCGTGGATGGTAAAGTAGAGTCGTTAGAAAGTCATAATTCGAAAGCATCTACCGAGTCATCGGAAAAACCACAAAATGCATCAACTGGTAGCAAACAAACGGGCAAAGAAGTAACAGTTACAGTAGATCGAATCAGTTCGAGCGGGAACGCCATAGCGGAGTATGATGGAACACATATCCACGTGAATGGAGGATCACCAGGAGAGACTTACACAGTCGAATTACTAGATGAGGGGTCATATTATGCTGGAAAGGTGCTTTCGAATAAAAATTCCGAATAGAAACTCGACATCGGCGATCTTGTGACCCTTATTCTGCTAAAAAACAGATTCACACTTCGAGCGTGGAATTCATGAGAGCTACTAGAAACAATTTCACCTTTCTATTAATCAACAATATCCGACAGCCTATGATACATGTAGGTCAGTTCGATGAGCCTGTGTCCAGCCAACTTTGAGCCGAAGATACTCTTGACCTCCTCCAGGCCTTTGAGAGCGGGTATACGCCCGAAATAACTATTAGCATTTATAAGGCTATTTGCGTAGACGGTGATTTTTCATCCGGGCAAGAGGGCCTGACCCGGTCACTCCGGGTCAGTCAACCATGAGCCTAAAAATAGTTGACCGATATAGTACAGTGCTGTTCAAGTTCCTCTGGTGTCCTGTTTGCGGTGAGGAGATATTCACCCATATTCCATTCGAAGGAGTGTTCTGCACGAATTGTAACACACAGGTTGTCCTTCAGGAGCCATTGGAGGACCGCGGGCACAAGGAGGCTGTCATCGCCTGCTTCAGGTCTGAGACGATCTGGAACCTCCATGTCGAGGATAAACTCCATCGCGATCTTCCGGATGGTTCGGCACGAGTGAAGATTCTTGGCGCACCACAGGAGTACGAGATTGATTGGTGGAGTCAAGAACCCGGCGAGAACTGGAAACCAGTCGAACGTGGTAAGTTCGACGATGTGGGGGAGCCGGAGGAGGTTTCACATTTAGCATAAGAAGGAGGTGGCACGCTGATTTGTTCTATCACATATACAACTATTCAATACAGAATCTATTTACAACACGTCTGTGAGAATGTATCTATGCCAATATCACTCAAAAAACGTTCTCCTGTGACACTCCTATAGTTTCGACAATGAACCACCCATCTACACCATTTTCGTGGCAAGAGCCTCTTCTCCAGGATCTGCGTAATCTCTCTAAACAACTTGAAACCGAAAATCAATTCCGGTCAAAAAGTGATGATACGAGTTCCTCGCGCGGGCTCCGAAGTATTTTCAAAGATCAACTCAGTGCTGGTGGCGGAGAAAGTTTCTCTGCTGAAGAACACCGTGGGAGAGAAGTTCTGGAACTGTTTCAAAATGCATCGGACAAATGTAGCATCAATAACTCCCTGGGTGCGGTGTACATCGCACTTACCGATGAGGGCCTGCTAGTCGCCAACACTGGCGAGAGCTTCGACTTTTCGCAAGATGATACACGAGATGCTCTGAGTATCTTTGGTTATACGGACAAAACTCAAGACGAAGTCGGAAAGTTTGGAGTTGGTCTCACCTCGATTCGTGCCACTGGAGAAGCATACGAGGTATGGACAAAGAATCCCAAAGCAGATACCCTATCTGGACATGATTGCTGGCGCGTACGCTGTGGGCCAGAGAATATCCTTGCCCCGATTGCACAAGCCTTTGAGGAGACTGCTAACAGCGATCCAATCAATCAACTACGCAACGATCTCCAGGCCGTGGCTGGCGCTGAGGAGCTCCTTCCCTGCCCGACAAAAACCCCGAATATGGAGTTCGATCTCCATGCCGACGAATTTCCGTATTTCCTTAGACCGCTTCCGCTTCGGAACTGGCGCGACCATACCGAGTCTTCAGAGGAATTAACTCACCTTGAGCAGCGAGCTGAGCAGTTGCTCAAGGGAACATGGGACTCTGCCCCAGACATCCCCACCCCTGCTCAAAATGCCCTTACGACAAGCGATATTGAGTCGTTCACAACGGCCGTTTTCGTAGAGTACCAAAATGAAACCTGGCGGCAGTTGTATACTTCGTTGAGCGATGATTCCAATCGGGAACGAGCAGATCCACAAGCCCTCCATGAGCAAGCTTGGTATAATGGCCGTGATAGTTCAAAGATCACACCTGAACTCCTGCTTACTCTCGGCGAGGCGGACACAGTCATTGTCGAATCATGGCTGACCGATGCATCTGATAGTGAAGCTCAGGTATGGGATGTCGACCCGGCTCAACAATCAGGAGAGTCGATCTCTTTAAGCGTCAATTCGTTAGAATCGATCGATGATCCGGAAAATACCGGTCCTTCTGATGATTCCGAAAAGAAGGAAAGTGTCGATGTGGATCTGAAAGAAGTACAAGCAGTACTCCGGTCAAACTCGAAAGCTGTATACAAATTTTGGCATATCTCTTTTACAGATGGGCGCACCTTCGACGAGGTACCATGGTTTGAAGATCCAGCTAATTCACCCGATGATTCCGAACTCCATGGGACTGCAATCGATGCTCAACTACTTGTTCCGAAGCAAGGCTCAGAACACAGTTACCGCCCTCATTTATATTATCCAATCAGTGGCCTGGATGCGACATTCGCAGCCTGTCTGCACGCTGAGTTCGCTGTCCAGCAAGACCGTCAGTCACTAGACGGTAATGCAACGATGCAAAATGCCTGTGTCACCGGTGAACTCGCCCGGTTGATCGGTTGTGCTGCGGAGGCACTCAGTCGGTGTGAGGCTGTCGACGACTGGCTGGCCTTACGAATGCCGTGGCGACTCCTCCCTCCGTCGACCGACTCAAACGAATTACCCCGCGAGCGAGCTGAGGAGGGATCGGCGACTGATAAGGACATCCTAAACTGGTTGTACACCGCATCTGCTGCTCGGCTTCGATCTGCCAATACAATCCCAACTGTGGCTACTTCCCATTCGCTTTCTTCTGTTGGAGATCCGCTAGCCCTTCCAGGAGACTCTACTCTTCTCAAAGGGCTCGTGGCACTCTACAGACTTGATGGGACAATTGATAACGCGGATCATCTTGAAGAAATTCAGGCCGATGTTGATCTCTACTTTCCAACTTCGGCGGCGCTCACTGCCCTAACCGCATGGGCAAATAACGTGGAGACGTTGGACCGCCCAGAAATGTCCAGGGAGTCGCCCGTGCCTGATCCAAGAAACATCAGTAACGGTGAGACAGACCGCCTTGCACGTCTCAAATCGTTCCTCTCAACAGGTCATATGGGACTTTCAGTAACTGAATGGCAGTACCTTCTAACCGAGTGGGCAACTACATATCGAACTTCAATCTCGGATCCAGAGAAGGTTGCTATCGAGACAGAGGCGACGACAGCCACCGCTCTTCTGGAAGCAACGATGACAATTGCGACGTCTGATGATGAGTCAACTCCGGATACCAGTACACTCAATAAATTCGTCCCATCTCAGGGGCCTGGTCCATTTTTACTTCCGTGCAATCTCTCCTCCTCGTCAGACCAAAGTTCCAGTGAGAGAACCGTCTGGTTGGTCTGTATCGAGGATCACACCGGTCGGAACCCCAGCAAGCGTGAGGTACTCCGTCCAGATGAATCCACCCAAATTAATCTTGTAACGGCTGCTTCCGAGGCATTCAACACATATCAACTAACTCAAGAGATAGCCGAATCAATTCAGGCCATCAAGAACGCAGATTGGGGGACAACAGATATTGATGGACAATTAGCACTGTTCAGGTCATTTTTAAAAGCAGCTTCTTCTTCTGGGTCGGTGGGCAAACAGGAGCTCAAACTCCTGGCAAGGTATTATAATGAGATAGAAGATCCTCCTGAAACCACTCCCGGAGCATATCATTCCCAAGAGTTAGTTGAGGAGATTGTGACGGCGAAGGGGACGGATGATTTCAATAATCGCCACAAGACACGTCTAGAGGCAAGACGAACGGATCTCTCATCATCACTTTTATCTGGGAAAAATACGTCAATTGGACGTAATGTTCAGTATGACGATTTCTGCAGAGGGTTACACCCAGAATTACCTTCTGAATTGTCTGGGGTGACAACTGTCGATGACGCCCCTCAGATTGAGGCCAACAGTGAGTCAATTCTGAAACCCGATACGGAGACGGTCATCCATACATTGTCGATGCTTGGTGTCTCACTGTTACCAGGTATTTGCACAATCACCCGATATCGCGATATTGGGCTGCAATCAGGCGAGTGGAACCCTTTGGCACCTAATTCCTGGAGTAACATTCAGTCAGATGATAACCGGGTAGGCGACCTCAAAGTGGCACTTCAAAATACGCGGCCGTCAACTAGTTTCGCCTCATTTGAGGCTCTCTACTGCGACTTGATCGTTGCACCCGGATTCAATCCCTCCACGGCGACTGATCATACTTCCTCGTGTAACGTAAAAACCTATCTTGAGAGCTCAGGGAACTGTCTATCGGAGTATGATGTTATGCTTGCCACGTGGGTATGGATGCGGACGGACTATCTCCGAGAGATCCGGTTGAATGATCTCGTATCGGTGCTTGAACACATTGGAGATCAACTTGCTGAGACTGTGTTCGCCACCGGTTGGTCATGCAAAGATGGTAAAGGGTCAGCAAATGGTATCATTCAACCAATTCCGACACTGCTGAGTTGGCAGCTCCGGTGTCTTCATGGCTGGGAGACTACCGACGGAGTCGATATCCTCCCACCAAAACAGCCGGATGAATCCTCATCCTCGAGTTGGACCAAACCGGATCCTGGATGGTCTCTTGTGTATGCAGTTAAGGACGAAGCTGGGAGTCAGAGTACAGGCTCACGGGGTATCGATTTCCTGCCAAGAGTGTCCATGTCCGACTCAGACAATACTACATTGTCCGCGGAAACACTTGATGCCCTCGGCGTTAAACAGATTGATGACCTCACGGCAGCGGAAGCTGCACTACGGCTCCAAGCTCTCCTAAACAACTATGCTGTGTTAGCGGAGGATCAAGCTACAGTTCTCTTTGGTGGTGCATTACCTCAGGGCTGGAAAACGCTATACAAACAGTTGCTTCAACCTATCTTCAAAGCCTATCATGACACAAGCCGAGACGCGACGAAACTGTTTCCGTATTTGTCTCATATCCCAGTCCTCGGTCTGTCACAAGGGGGTAAAGCATGGTTCGCACTACCGATTGAGCTCCTCTCTGAGTCTGTTGTCTACTACGACCACCTTCCTCACGTCTGGGAGACTCGAATTCAGGATTTAGCTGATAACGAATCTCCTGATGAAGATTCTGAAATGTATCTACTTGAAGGGGCACCGACGGGGAAGTTACTCGACGGCTTCACCGACTTCGCAAAGGCTCATGATGTTGATCCAGAGGAGCGCACGTATCCAACGATTCCATCGGATGCAAAGACCACCACTCCAGACGCTGTTCGAGAGATCCTTTCCAGGTTTGATTATAAAAAGAATATTCTTGCTGCAGCTCCGGGACGACAGGCTGAACAGTACCAAGAAAACGTGCAAAAGTATGATAATGCGATCAGGTCTCTGCGAGCAGTAGATCCAGAGACCGATCTCTTTAGTGGTCATAATTGGGCCTATCAGCCACTCGAAGATACCGGTGGCTTTCAAGTGAGTAATATGCCTACTGGTAGAGCTCGTCCCGTGATCTCGGCCGATGTTGATGAGGATAGTCTCCCAGAGATCGCTGGCTTATTTGAAGCAATGTTTACCAGTGGGCGATCAGATTCGTTTAAACTCGCACTCACAGGGCAAGATGTCGACGGCGTCGAAGAAGCGATACAACATCTTGCATCCCAACATCACGTCAATCTGTTATACAATATCCGTCAGATCACATCACTTCTTGATGTTGAAATCGATGTTGAGTTCGACGAGCACGACCCTGCTGCGTACCGTGATCTCACCAACCAGTGTGTTGCGGCACTTGATCCCGAAAAGACATCATCATGGGAATCGGGAACTGATACCGAACTCCAAACGGTTATCACACAGATTATTACGTCTACTGACGCTCCAGCCTATACACGTCGATTCGCAGCGGAGTGGCTCAGAGGCAGCCCTTCAAAGTCAACTGTATTAACGATTTTATCCGATCCACCTGGCGATCCTCCATCTGGGTGGAAAACTAACTTTCTCAGAAAGGTACTTTCCTGGGTTGATGATTGTAGCACATATCTCCCTGATGACTTAGCAAATATCAGCCGGTTTTCCGGCGTAGTCATAGCAATTCGAGAGGAACCAACTGTCGAGGATATCCCACACGTGGAATGGCGGCAGCCTTGGTACCACTCAGTCAATTTTGAAATCGAGGGTACGACACCAGATCCGATCTCTGATCGCACTGAGATCCCAGATACGTGGTTCGAGCTTGCCTGGAGCGCTAAAACGGATGGAGAATTATTCTCAACCGAAGTGGTGGATTCCAAGCTATTCCTTGCGTATGAGACCGCTCTTGTACAACATATCGCTGGTGATGACGACGAAGAACAGGAGGCTGTCAGAACGAAACTTCGCAACACGATAACTGGTAACCGCGAATCCACTAATGATTCGTCGTCGACCCCTGACTCCGAGATCTATGCCAAACTGGGTGGAGAAATGATCAGCACGAGTGCCTCTGGGAGCCTTTCTGCCCTCAGCGATTCTCTATCGATCCAAGCTAGTCGACGGTCCGACACATCGAAAACCAGACCTGAGAATTCTACCGATGCTCCTCGGGCGGCGGAGCTACAGGTAATAAGATCGGTTGTGGAAGATATCGTCGACACTGATGTCGATCCCCAAACTGTCGAGTCTGCTGCTGAACGACTTCAGGATGATCCCCATCAGTGGCATTACAGTTCGCATTGGGAACGATTACCGGATCCACCATTGGATGAATTCAGATCACTGGATGGGCTGGAGCGACCAGATGCTTCCTATCTCCATAGGCTCTGTAATATGGCCAATGAGCCGATCGTCGGATTTGACGTTTTAGATTTATCAGGTGGTCTCGTTCCAACAGATGCTCCGGGATTAGGTGACGATGGAGCAGCATCGGTTCAGAGTGATTCGTACCCTGTCGCTATTAACCCCGTTCCAATCGAAGTCAAGTCGGTTGGCGATGCTACACAGCCACAGTTCCGATTTACAACCAATCAGGTACGACGAGCCCTGCAGTTTGTCTCACCTGATCGCGATGGGCCACAACGACCATTCATGATTCAGTTCGTCGAGCTTTCTAAGACTGAGAAAGGCTTTGTTTGTGAAAATGCATCTGCACAGGTTTTGACCCGGCCAGCTGATGTATATGATCTTCTTGGCCTTGATATAGAGCACGGGGCGGACGCCGTAGAGGAGCTTCTAATGCAATTAGTCAGACGGGGGCACTTTCAGATTGAGTAATGCCTGACATATGACCACAGTTTGACTCTATTAGTGTTACATTCCAAACCTCAAATGTTGATATATTGAATTTTGTATCCCAACCAGCACTTACTGACTCGGAATTAAGACAAGCAGCACGTTTTAAAATTTGGTCAGATCCATATTCTCAGATTCAGGCTGCTGTTCTGGTGTACTACCAAGATCGACCTCGTTCTTGAGACGCTTCAGTCGATGAATCTCTTGGGCTTGTGCGGTGAGGGTATCTGTGAGGTGTGAGGGTGAATCCTCCATTTTGTCGAGATCATCACCAGTAAGGAAGAGAATTGTGAGATTCTGATCATGCATGACTTTCTTCGCGAATCTTCGTGCATCGGGGACGATCCCTGAACGTCCAATCATTAGGATAACATTTGATTGGAGCATCCGAGAGAGGCCTACCTCTTTTGCGACGTGTTTTGTTCGAATCTTTTTATTGGTGTTTTTACATTGAATTTGCCAGCGACTGAAATCGATCTCAACAGAATCCATAACCACATCGACCTCAGCTCCACCAGTCTCGATTCCGCGGAGTTGCCAGCCGACGAAATCGAGATCCAATAAGAAGCCGATTTTGATAGCAAGAGCTTCCAGGGCACGTCCTTTGACGTGTTTCTTTTCGGAATCCATCTGTTCCCGTATCGTATTGAACGACTGCCGAAGGACATCTCTGGGCACGCCGCTGTGCTCCGAGACGTTCTCCAAAACAGGTTTCAGTATCTCGGCCCCGAATTTATCAGTCAGCTCCACGACACTGGGTTTTCCGGTGACATCGACCGTTGACTTGTACTCAATAAACCCAGCATCCGCTAACGGATCCAGGATTTGTGAGGTCGTGCTTTTGTGATCAATATACACACCATGTGCCTTCTCGGCCATATCGCGCACTTCGTTGTTCGGAATGGGGTCGTCGGGCGCAAGGGACGCCAGTGTTTTGAGAAAGGCCTGTTGAGCGTCAGGAAGTCCGGATAGTTCGAGCCGGGTTTCACTGTCGACCCCGACGATATCGTTGACTTTCTTCCAGTCTACTTCAATATATGACGTCTGGGTGTTGATCAGGTCTGCTTCTGCCAGCCAGCCACGCATCTGATTCCAATGCGTCGACCCCTCATGGACATAGATATCGTACTGTCGGTCCAGCTCGCGATAGATATTCGATGTCGTCGTTCGCTCGTTGGCGAGCTGTAAATCTCGGATGATATCCATGACTTTGATACCATCAAGATTCAGAAGAATATGTTCTGCGAGGCGCTCATAGAGTTCCTCTTGATTATCACGCAGAGCATAAATCTCCTCGCCGGTCTCTGTAAACTTACAACCCTCAGTGATGAGGTTGTAGCTCTTCATCCCCAACCGCACATTCTTCGCTGTAGTCAATGGATTACTACTCTCGGAATAGAACTGATCAGCCATCGCTTGATCGAAGGTATCTGGATCTCCCTCATGGGCTTTCATCTGTTCGAGGACGAATGGGAGCATACAGTTGCCATCTGCATCTTGGATCGAGCCAGGACTGAATGCATCCCCGAATGCGAGATCAGTCTCTCGCCGCTTCATTTCGACCCCTCAAACTGAACCTGGTCAGAAGAATTCATGATAAAAGGAAATATTCTATTCCTATTTACCATTTTGCAACTACACTACTGATAGGTACGTCTGACAAGCACCGGTATCCGGTGAGTTCAGGAGTCGCGGAACTCCTGCAGGGAATCGTTCTCGTCGGCCACACGTGCCTCGATTTCTTGCTCTTCGAGGAATCGAAGCTCGGACACGTTGATGTACTCTTCATCCCGTTCGAACGCCAACCAATATCGACCGGCGTCTTCGGCAGCCTTTCCGGTCCAGTTGGACCCGCTGAAGATATCCAGCACAATCGGTTTGTCAAGGTAGCCCGGGTGACCCTGATCACCTCGTTCCCAGTTTTCGTACGGTGGATCCGGAGTGAGCAGATTCACGAAAAACATCGGGAGCTTTTCGGGGAATCTTGCGGGGTGACGGTCAAACCCGTACTTCCGACACATCCGTTGATAATGGGTATTACTCGCCGTGTTTGGTGTCTTGATGAAATTTTTCGCGATGGCCCCCTCGTTATTATTGGAGAATGAATCGGCACCGATGTTGTGCCCGGAGCTTCGCTTTCCCTCGTTGTATTCGCCGGTTTCGATCAGCTCTTCNTGGCTCTCGCTGTAGGTTTTTAGAACGTTGCTGTTCCGCTGATTGTTGACTTCTGGCTTCGGGTATGGGCGTCGAATCTCTTCGCCTTTCTCAATCTGCGAGAGCACTTCTTTGCCATAGACCCGCGGGGCCTTGTTCGTCCCAAGGATGAGGCTGTGGACGTAGAGCGCCCAGTAGGGAGACAGCTGGTCGACCAGCAAGCTACGGATCTCTTCATCATAGCGGTCATCGCTCGACTCCAGTACCTCGAAGACACGTAGCACCTCATCAGCAGCCATCTCATTTTCGGTGCTCCACGTTGCTGGATCAGCGATGCTCACGTCGTCAAGGAGATCGATTACGTACTCCACTGAGAGACTTTCGTCGGGTTCCTCGACGATCTCCGTCTCATCGTCGCCAGTCAGATTGAGCGTCGTTTGGCTACTAGGTTCGTCGTCGGTGTCGACTTCAGGGAGCTCTGCCTCACCGTAGAGAATCGCCTCTACAAGATCCAGCAGTTCGTCATCTGCGAGCTGGCCTCCGAACTCGTCCCGTATGACCTCGATCGTTTCTACCTTGTCCTGAAGGTCCTCGGTGTAGGCAGTCTCCTTGTTGAGTTCTTTCGAGAACCACCACATCTGGGTTACTGCGTCTACACCCCGGAGCTTACGCACGTTTACCCATTCGATCGGGCTCGGGAGCTTGTTGGGATTGTACCAGTACCAGTCCTGCGCAAATTTCAGCTCGCCTTCTTCGACAATACGCGTAAGAAGTTTCCACTGATACAGCGAGCGTTCCGGCATCCCCTTTTTGAACGCTCCGCCAATCTCGACAATGAAGCTCCCGTGGGGCTGGAGGACACGGCGGACCTCGGGGACAAATTCCATGAACCAGTCATTATACGAGTCCTGGTCTTTGTTGCCGTACTCTTTCTCGTTCTGGAGTGCGAAGGGAGGTGAAGTGACAATCAGGTCGATCGAGTTGTCGGGGAGCTCTTTGAGCAGATCGCGACTATCCCCGTGAAAAGCGGCTCCGAGATCCGTCTTATAGGTAGGAGAGGAGTCCAGGAGATCAGCGACAGAACCGTCGCCCTCCTGCTCGTCGGCGTTTTCAATACTACGAGAGTTCATTGATTAGTTATCGGTTTTTGACCCATCATCGTATCCCTTACGCTTGACCTGCTCGCTCGAAAGCACTGAGCTGATTATTACGCTTGGAAGTCAGAGCAATAAGAATGTTCTACCAATATCAATTGTTATGTATTGATCGAAGGCCCCCGACTACGGTCGTAGGCCCAATTATCTGGGTTGACTGAATCCCTACTCAGATCCCTCCTTGGATTTCGATTCGAGTTCTTCCTCGGCGAAAACTCGGAGAACACGAGAGCCGGTCCTGCCGGGGATACTGGCATTTTTGTGGGCCAGTGTGACAGGGATCAGCGCGTCCTCGTAGAGCTGGGTCTTTGCGACTTCCAATAGGTGGAGCACCGAGCCCAGCTCCGTGTACTCAGTGGGGTCGGTCGACACTGTGTTCCCGTTCATGTGCTTCGGCAGTGTGATGACGTGAGTCCTCCCGCCAAAGGTTTTGCCGATGAACCGGTGGCCATAGTAGGTGTTGTGTCCGTAGCCACGGCTCGAGATACTCGACGAGAGAACATAGCTGTCGATATACTGGTCTGTCATCGTGAGGACGTCGCCGGGTTCCAGTTCCGATTCTACGTTGGCCGCGTGATCGACGAAGGTCCCCGACTTTTCGATCCCAACGATCAGCGGGCCATCGAGGCCCTCTTCGGCTTGCTTCTGCCGGACGTCCTGATAGAGCCGCTGTAGTGGGTTGTGGAACCAGGCAGTAACGTCGAACATGGCCAGTGGACCATCGACGAAGAACATGGTTTCGGCGAGTTTCTCGGGGGCCCTATAGAAGAGGTAGATTGTGTATGCGGCCGCTGTCAGGTGCTCGAGGACCTGCATGAGCCGACCAAGGGCCGATTCGTTGCCCCCATATTCGCTGATCTTCTCGTGGATCCGGAGGGCGTCAGTGGGGTACACCGTGGTCCCACAATGGGGACAGGTCGCCGGGGTGTCGAATTTCACCTGCAGTTTTTGGCCGTCGCAGTCTGGGGCAGGACATCCCTTGACTTGGATTGCTTCTCCGGTCCCCTTTGGGGAGTACCGCATTAGGATCTGGAACGTCTCCAAGAACGTGAGGTCCTGGACTTGGTGGGTACGGAATAGTTCGTAGATCTCTTTTCGCCACGTCTCTCGGACCGAGTTTTGCCCTGCTCCGACCACGTTGGCACCTGGGAAGACGGCGACGTGTTTGTCGGGTGTGACCATCTCATCGACCGCAGCGGGATCGACGAATCGGCCGCCAGTGTCTGCTCGGAGGGCGGTTGCGTCGACTTTTACGGCTGCTGTTTGGAGGAACCCAATCCGGTCGGCTGGGTGTTCGTCGTCAATAGGGACTTCGTTAAACGAGCCGTCGATACCGATGAACGTTGGGACGTCCTGGCTCCTGGCAGCAGCTTCGTCGACAGCCATCCGGACCTCACTAATATCGATCTCGTCGAGGTCTGGTGTCGTCCGCTGGTATTCCTCGAGTTTCGATTGGACTTCTTCGTTCTGGACGATACTCACGTGGTTGTTTCGGGGGCTAGTCTCGTATCCGCCGCGGTGTGTGGTGTATGGCATGAGTTTGTAAGATGGGAACTCGGTGAGTTATTCGACGAGCGTTTCGTCCAGCTGGTCTAGTCGGTCTGCGTCAAACAGATCGAACTGCAACGGGATGATGTAGCGACCGCTCTTGGTTTTCATGCGAGCGAAGCCAACGTCCTGGGCTGATCTGATCAAGGGGGCGAAGGTCTCGAAGTTGTAGTGCTCTGCGAGTGTGTTGGTCTCGCTTGTGTTGTTCAGGTGGGTGACGATCCAGTTGGCAGTCTCAGCGAGGACCTGGTGGTCAACACTTGAGACCTGCTGAGTGGCGTAGATGAGCCCGATATCGAACTTGGCTCCTTCCCGCGCAAGTCGGACGTAGGGGTCGTCTTGGTTGTTGTCGATGTAGTCCCGACTGAAGAATCGGTGTGCTTCCTCTAGGTAGACCTGGATTTCTGGGCACTCGTGGCCACGACGGAATCGTGTGATGTTCTTGCCCAGGAGGTGCCGAAGGATACGTTCCGAGACGTACTGAATTGTCTCTTGTGGCCCGGTTGAGACGTCGACGATGACCATCTTTCCGGCCTTTAGGTCGGCGTATATCTGTTCCGCGAAGTCGCTACTGATGGTCGCACTGTGGTACTTTTTCAGTGGCGTTAGTAGTTTGTAGCCAGCACACCCCTGGCCGAGCAGCATCTCCAACACAGCGTCCAGGCCGTTATCGATCATGCCGTCCTTGAGGTCATCGATTTCGCCTGGGTTGTTCGCGACCGTCTCCCAGAAGGGAACGATTGTGTCGGCGGTCAGCCGAGGATTGCCATCACTATCGATGTCGAGGGAGTTCGACATTTCGTCGGCGACGAACTGAGTGACATCACGTTTGATCTTCGGGTTGCTCAGGACACCGCTCGGAGCATCGAACCCGGCCTTGGTCAGACACGCATACAGGCCACTGCGTCGCCACCCCGCCCGGGCGTGAGCTGACCTGTCTTCCGAGGGCGATTCGGGGCCGATGACATCGGCGTTTTTGAAGTTATCCAGGTAGATTGCATCTCGTGTGAGGTTCCCTCGGATGATCCCCCAGACCGGCCGAATCAGGTCTCCCTCGAAGAAGTTGAGATGTAGGCCTTCCCGGTCGGGTTTGCTGTCGTCCCAGCTGTAGATGCGTACCTGTGAGGAGTCGAGTTCGCCGAGTGCCCGTTCGTCCTGCTGATTTGCGTTAGCGTATTCGCCGCTGGGGTCGAACAGCAACTGGCCAATCGAGCGGCCGGTTTGGGTACTGTATTCGGCGGTCGCCGTCGCCAGGATCTTCATTGCGTTTGATTTCCCGGTACGGGTCATCCCGAAGAGCCCCGTCTTCGCGCCAACGAAGTCATCGACATCAACTTGGACTGGGGCCTCGATGGCCGCCGAGGCCGGTTCTGAGCTCGTGTACCGAACACGTCCCACGCGCACGCCCCCGTCGTTGGTATCATCGACCGGGTAACTTGCGATGGTCGAGAGGGCGTCTTCGGTAGGCTTGAAGACGTGGATATCGGCTGTCACCGAGATTGAGGTAGCGTCATTGCCGAACTGGAGGTCTCCGTCGTCGTCGTAGAACGTCCCCACGAGTTCTGCCTCGAACGCCGTCCGTTGCATTTCGTTTTTGGTGTGCTTATCAACGTTGCTCGTTAGTGTGCCTCCGCTCCCCGTCACGTCGCGAGCGATGTTCTCTCGCAGCTGGGTGAGTTCCTGTTCGTCGGGGAGCTCGCTGCGACCGTTGACGCGGAGAAGGAGCACCTCACCGGTGAGGAAATTACCGTCCGCGTCGATTGCGGCCGCAAGTAGGAAGCTCGTCCGCGGGAGCCCCCCGACGGCCTGGACCTGGTGGTCATTGGTGGTGAACCGGCACTTCGAGTAGCTTATGTCGAATATGCCGCCGATTTCGCTGGCGTCTTTGAGCAGCTGAAGTGCTGTGTCTGTGCTATTGACCGTCTGTGTCGCGGTAGTATGATTTATTGACATTGTGAAAGCCTGTTGAGCTCGAACTGCGTAAGCACCGTTTCGCGTCTATACAGTATAACTATTTCGTCTCACACATCTTTACATCAGCGGATGATGGTTAGGTCGTCTCCGAAACCGGCGGGGACGTTGCCGCCGTTTTCTTTCAGGAAGGAGACAGCTTCGCCGACGTCGCCGATTCGGATGGTGTTCCGTTCACCTCCCCCTACCCGTTCGATACCCGCGTGGGCCTTCGGGATCATCTCATCCTCGATCAGGGAACGGGCGTCCCCTACCTCGTGTGCGGAGACATACCGGTTGGCAACTGCCTCAACCGGTAGAGTATGCTTTCCGATGACGTTGTTGCGAAGCAGCTTTTCGACGACACGATTCTTGATGGATTGTTTAGTGGACATATATCGTCTTTTGTCTGCCCAACATATATCCTTTACGATGGCCACAATTATTGGTCCGATATCATCCTTTCAGGCTTACGATACCGACGCTAAAAGGGACTGGTACGTGGCAGAGAACTCAGGTAGTTCCTGACTGAACCTCCAGAGGTTCAGCAAATGCGTGCGCAATCTAGCGCCAACACTGTGTGATCTGCGAATCTGTTTCTCTAAACTCATCTGGAGAAAATAACGTAATCTCTTATTCCGAGATAGCGGATTACATTAGTTATCTTCCCATGCGGCTTTATCAAGACGGATATATTACCCAAATAGTAGAGTTACGTGACAATCAGCTCTGTTTCTCACTCCGAGATGGTCTCCTGTCGTAATTGCAGCTCTGAGAACGGCCCCAATCGTGGAGCGCTCAATTGTTCGCCCAATTGAAACGTACAATTTGCTTGGCTGCTGTCAGGCTGTCAACTGCCGGAGCAACGACAGTTTTTGGAGCAGTGCGTCTACGACTTCCTCTTCGGTTGCGTCTTCGCCGAGGTTGAGAGCCTCCCGTGTCTCATCCCATTGGTCATCAGGAATGGGGATGTAGTGGACATTCTCATCGATTCTCTCAAGTTGGGTCCCAGATTCTTCGTCCGTCGTTTCCTCTTCGGTGGAACTGTCAGTACCCAGAGTCGTGACCGTTGTGTCGGTCTGAGAGTCGCCGGTCTCAAATTCCGTGAGCCCACTTTCTCGGCTCTCTTCGGTCTCGCCTTCGCTCGATTTGTCGTCCTTTTCTTCGATTTCTGCTTGGCTGTTGTCCTCGTTTCCGTCTTCGCTTGTCTCCTCTTTTTCTTCCTCGGAAGAACTCTCTTTGATGTTGACCCCGACCTGGAGTTCTTCTTCCACCTCGTCGGCAGTCACTTCTTTGAGGTCACTGAACGTGAGCTCCTCCTCTTCGCCTCCAACCTCTCGTTTGTCCAGGAATACCTTCAGGTACCACTCATAGGCGGGTTGTTGCCACTCGGGTAGGTCTGTGAACCGACGCTGTGCCTGGATATCGCGTTCGGCCTGACGTTTGAGGTCGCTTGTGACGGCTGCTATGTCAGCCTGTCCTGCGTCGCTAATATCGTCCACAACCTCGATATCCTCGAGGTTGACTTCGAAGTCGGCTTCTTCATGGAGGCGACGCGTCAGTTCTTCGTCGTAGGCTGCGTGCAGCTTCTCGTCGAGGTTCCCGTAGTTTCTGAGCTTCAGCGGCTCGGTCTTCTCGACTTGCTCTGCGATCGCATGGCAATCATCATGTCGGCTGTTTGGTTTGTGGGTAAC
>SL_4KL_010_BRINEDRAFT_10000264_pt1 | contig 26267 bp, 25 predicted proteins | sample SodLak_010_BRINE_2_FD_10664 | JGI IMG/M metagenome (IMG submission 10664) | reverse complement strand
ATGGAGTGGGTATCCGGTTCGATGGGTTCGAAGGCAACGATGCTCTACCCAGCATCGATCCTCAAAGGCCCCGGCGCGACCGACAACCACATCACTATCGCGTTTGCTGGTGAGGGTCAGGATATCGATACCGGCGCAAAAGTCTACCACAACGCGCCAAACACCAAGTCGACGATTGAGTCGAAATCCATCAGCAGGATATCGACACTGGCGCGAAAGTTTACCACAACGCGCCGAATACGAAGTCGACGATTGAGTCGAAATCCATCAGCAAGGACGGNGGCCGAACCAACTACCGCGGGCTGGTCCACATTGCAGACGGCGCGGAAAACTCCTCGACGGCCGTCGAGTGTGACGCGCTGATGTTCGACAACGAGTCCACTTCGGACACGATGCCGTACATGGAGATTCAGGAGAGCAAGGTCGACGTCGCTCACGAAGCTACTGTCGGTAAGATAGGCGACGAAGACGTCTTCTACCTCCAATCGCGAGGGCTCGACGACGACGACGCCAAGCAGATGATCGTCGCTGGCTTCATCGAACCGATCACCGAAGAGCTCCCAATCGAGTACGCCGTCGAACTCAACCGCCTCATCGAACTCGAAATGGAGGGCAGTCTCGGATAATCTCCGAGGTGATATCATGAGTACGCAGGTACACGCAAATCTGACAGAAGAACAGGTAACGGAGATCAGCGAATCACTCGACGAGCCCGACTGGCTGCTCGAAACCCGTCTCGACGCGCTTGAAGCGCTCGACGACCTCGACATGCCGTCGGTGATCCGAACGCCGGGTCGGGACTGGACGAACCTCGATGCACTCGAATACGAGAGCTTCGTCGATCCACTCGACTGGGCACAAGAGAAAGACCGCGTCGACGCAGAGGGTGTCGACGTGCTCTCCTGGGAAGATGCACTCGCCGAGCACGGTGACCTGATCGAAGAGAACTTCGGGAGTGTCGTCGACCCGCAGCGAGATTATCTCACAGCGCTGTCGACGGCGCTTTTCAGTGCTGGTACTGTGGTCTACGTCCCGGAGGGAGTTGCCGCAGAGGATGTCAAGATCCGGACGCGGATGAACTCACAGTCGCTTTTCAACTACACGCTCGTCATCGCGGAGGAGTCCGCGAGTGTGACGATCCTCGAACGACAGGCCACCGGGGAAGAGAGCGAGGCGCAACGCGCCTCGAATGCGAGCGGTGAAACCGCGAGCGAGGAAAACCGCTACTACAGCGGCGTCGTCGAGGCAATCGCAGGAGAGAACGCGAACGTCCAGTACGGGACACTGCAGGATCTCTCCGAGGAGACGTACAACTATCAGGTCAAACGCGGCCACGCAGGCAAATACGCCCAGGTCAACTGGATCGAAGGCAACATCGGCACCCGACTCACCAAAAGCTCCGTCGAAACCCGACTACTCGGCGACAGCAGTGAGTCGAAGATCGTCGGCGCCTTCTTCGGCCACGACGACCAGCACTTCGATATCGCCAGCCGTGTCTGGCACGAAGCCGAGCACACGACCGCAGATCTCGTCACCCGTGGCGTCCTCGACGACGAGGCCCGGTCGGTGTACGAGGGAGTCCAAGATGTGGGTCGCGAGGCATGGGACACAAGCTCCTACCAGCGTGAGAACACGCTGATGCTTTCGGACGACAGCGAAGCAGACGCCTCGCCGAAGCTGATCATCAACAACCACGACACCGAAGCGAGTCACTCCGCGACGGTCGGTCAGGTCGACGCAGAAGAGATGCTGTACATGACCTCCCGTGGAATCGACGAGGAGCGAGCAACCAACATGCTCGTCGAAGGCTTCTTCGTCCCAGTGCTGGACGAGGTCGAAGTCGACGAACTCCGCGACGATCTGCAGGAGAAGATCGCAGCTCGCCTCCGTCTGTAGCGTTACAACCACCCTACTTTTTGTCCTGGCTGTCATCGGCGACAGTATGTTCGGGACGAGCGGTATCAGAGGAACTGTCGGAACGGATGTCACTGCGGAGCTTGCACTCTCTGTCGGTCGCGCCCTGGGTGTCGAAACCGAGCGTGTCGTCATCGGAAGAGATCCACGCGAAAGCGGACCAGCCCTGCAGGATGCAGTCTCTGCGGGACTCCGCGAATCCGGAACGGACGTCGTCGATCTGGGTGTCGCAGCGACACCAACCATCGCCCGTGGTGTCGCCTGGGAGGATGCAGACGCAGGCGTGGCGATCACGGCCTCACACAATCCTCCCGAAGATAATGGGATCAAACTCTGGCAGCCAAGCGGTCAGGCGTTCGACGAACCGCGACGTGAGCAGATCACCGAGCGGATCACCCGAAACGAAACCGATCTCGTGGGCTGGGACGCCTTCGGCAAGCAAACGAGTGTTGACCACACGTCGACACACAGAGATGCCCTCGTCGACGCGGTCGAAATCGATAGTGAGCTCTCGGTCGTCGTCGATGTGGGCAACGGTGCGGGCGGTGTGACTGCCGAGGCACTCGAGGAACTCGGCTGTCACGTCGAGACACTGAACGCACAGCCGGATGGCGCCTTCCCCGGTCGACCGAGCGAACCGACAGGGGAAAACTGTGAGTCACTCGCGACGCTCGTTGGCTCGACAGACGCAGATCTCGGGATCGCACACGACGGCGATGCAGACCGGATGCGAGCAGCAACAGCCGATGGTGAGTTTCTCTCCGGAGATATGCTGCTGGCGATACTGGCCCGGGACGCCGCAAGCGAGGGTGAATCAGTTGCAGTCCCGGTCGATACCAGTCTCGCAGTCGAAGATCACCTGAAAGAGGCAGGTATCAAGACGACGCGAACGCCCGTGGGGGACGTATACGTCGCCGAGGAGGCAAGCAAGCCGGGAGTCGCCTTTGGCGGCGAGCCAAGCGGCGCCTGGATCTGGCCAAAAGAGACACTCTGTCCGGATGGACCGCTGGCTGCCTGCAAACTCGCAGCGCTGGCTGCCGACAAACCACTGGCATCGCGACAGGCGGCAGTCGAGCGGTACCCAATCCGGCGTGACAGTGTCGAGGTTGACGACAAGCGGGGAGTGATGGCGGAAATAACGGCGCGAGCAAACGAGCAGTTCGGAGAGATTTCCACACTCGACGGGATCCGTGTCGATCTTGGGGAAGGGTGGTTCCTGCTCCGGGCGAGTGGGACACAGCCGCTGGTACGGCTGACGGCCGAGGCTCGGTCAGAGCAGCGGCTCGAAGAGATTTACGAGCGGGCAAAGCAACTGCTGTCAGACGCAAAAGGAGAGTAAGAACTGCTTATCCGCGGCGGGTCGAGCGGGCCTGGCGGACATCAGCCCCGTCACGGATCTTATCCTCACACTGTGGACAGACTCTCGGCTTGTCGACTCCGTTTGGCGTGAACACCCGTGCGTAATCCGTCGTTACGAAGGCACCGCAGTTCTGACATTCCGGCATACGTAGTATCTGTTCGTCTGGTAGGTAATAATTGTTGGTGGTCTTCGTCTGTTCTACTGACAGAATCAGCCTGAGTAGGTTACGGTTCCATCCTCTGACAGTTCGATCACACCGTCGAACAGCTCTCTGAACTCACCCCGGACGTCCTCGTTGTGGACACCACGTGCGAGATGAAAGAGTCCGACTGCGTCGTGTTCTTCGAGCAGTTCGAGCAACTGTTGGACGGCGTCTCGCGCGCGCTCTTCGTCGGCGTAGTAGATCATCTCTGTGATCGAATCGAGACTGATCCGGAGCTTGCCATCGTGGCTGTCCAGAAACTCACGCGTCTCCTCGACGATCCCATCAAGATCTTCTGGCGTTGTGACGTATCGGACGTGGTCGCTTTGCCGTCTCGTGTAGCCACGCTCGACAGAGAGTGTATCGAGGATCGTCGCACTATCTTCATCGACTTCGTAGTGTTCCAGTTTCTGCTCAACCTCTCTGGCGGTCGTTCGGGTAGAGATAACGAGAAGGTGGTCAGTATCCGTCTTCAGAAACTGCGTGTCGATGCGATCGGTTTCGGCGATGCTTGGGTGTAACAGGAGAAGGCCGGTCCCAGCTGGAACTGTCTCCGGCGCGTTCTCGATAGAGAGCGTGTACTGCATGTACGCACATACCGGGCTGGAAAGGTCTTAAGCCTGCGGGCTTTCGTCCCGTTTGCCACTTGCCAGTTCGATGAGACGATCGTCGAGGTCAGCTGTTCGAAGCTGTTCGAGAAGCGCGTCGGTCTCGACGACGCGAAGGGCGTTCTCGGCAGCCAGTTTTGCTGCGGCTGGGGTTAACGACCCGGTCGTGACGAACACACCGGCGTCTGCTCCAGCACTGCTGTCGATGGTCGCGACACACTGTTTGATCGTTGTCTTTGAGACAGCCTCCCCGTCGGCCCAGTGGTCTGCCCAGACCAGCAGGCGTTGCTCTGGATTCTCACGGATTGCAACGACATCGTACACTGTATCCGTCGATGCAGCAACGACTGTCGTCATCCAGCCATTGGCCTCCCAAACAGCTGCGACGAGCTCCGCGAACTGACTTTTGTCGATCGCCGAAAGCGCATCGTGTGGGGTCTCGGGAGGGGTCGACCGACCAGCCTCGGGTTCAGTAGGCTGCTCCGGAGGACGTCCACCGCTTTCTGACGCTCCCATCTTTGCCTGTTTCTGGGCCTGAATACTGTCAAGAACAGACGATTCGTGCCGATCCTCACGAACGGGCGTACTTGCTGACCGTCGACTGTGTGAGCCGACAGCTTCGTTGCCTTGGGCAGCATCTGGTTCGACAGCGTCAGTTCCGGTATCGTGAAAGGACAGCTCCTCGATCCCCTGAATCTCGGTATCAGCCGCCGAAGTATCATCATCGGACTCGTCGGCACGATCCTGATCGGGGGACTTGGCTGACTCGTCTACGTTGGGTTCGGTCGTGATCGGATCCTCGGGAACCTGCTCCGTTGGAGTCGATCCATCGAGTCGACTCGTTGCGGCATCGACGCCGGCACTAGCCTCGTCTACGCGGTCTGGCCGCAGTTCCTTCGCGAGCTGGTGGGCCTGTTCGAACTGGTTTTTTGCCCGCTCGTACACCTGCGATGCCTGATGGTCTCGGTCCTGAACTGCCAGCTTGTCGCCAGCGGTGAGCCAGCGTCGGCCTGCTTCCTGGTGATCGCTAATCGCATCGTCAGCAATCTCGACTGTCTGCTGTCGAATAAGCTCCCGGTCTGAGACAAACGACCCAACCGATGTTGGCCAGTCGAGTCCGAGAAGTTCACGGTATCCATCGTGTGCCTGTTCCCACTCGGTTGCAGCTTCCTGGGGATCTGCAAGTGCCCGTGCGCGTCGTCGCTTGCTGTCAGCATCGACCAGCGGTCCGACGCGGAGGAGTTCGCGTTCGCCCACCGCACCACGGAGCCTCGCTTCGAGCGTGCTCTGGTCGGGAACCGAGCCATCGGTGTCGAGCGCGGCGGTATACGTGTCGATCGCTGCTTGGTAGGCGCTTGCTGCCTGTTGGTACTCGGACCGTTTCCATAGCGTCTGGGCTCTTGCATGTTCCCGCGCTGCCTCTCTGGCGATTGCTTCACGGCGGATCTCAGTTAGCTCATCCGCAATGTTCGATGCACGACTCCCAATACGTGCTGTGGCTGCCGGCCCCAGCTCTGAGATACGATGTCTGGCAGTGCCGATGGTCTCCTCGAGCTGCTCGATCTGGTTGGCCACTTCGTTTAGATTACCGTCTGTGAGATCTTCCCGGACTGTGGTAAGTGCATCCTCTGATTCATCGAGCAATCTGGCTGCGTTCGCCCAGATCTGGGCGGCGTCGTTGATATACGTTACAACCTGGGACGGGTTACCACGGCAGGGAAACACCCACGTTTCATCAGAGAGCGTTTCGATAGTGAGTGTGCTGCTCCGTAGACCACTCTCAACACGGGATTCAAAGATGTCTGCCAGTGAAAGTGAGACAGCGGTATCACCCCCGTGCTTGCCAGCAACAAAGAGGATACGGAGATCAGTCACAAGCGCTAGCGTCTGATACTCGTCGTCGGCCTCGATCTGTTCGTCCTGGTTGGCTCGCTGTATTGTGAGACCGGATTTTTTGTTGCGAAGAACATACTTTGGCACTTCATTTTCGTCGAGATAGCTCTGCAACGGTTGCCCATGGAGATACTGCCCACCGAGCAGTCCGCCAGAGTCCGTCGTGGTCAGTACCTCGTGGTCGCTTTCGGTCGTAAGATCGATTATTTTTCCCATACCCGATCCAGTTATACTCTATTTTGCTACCGATAGTAAATATGCTATCATTTGTTTGCTAAACTACATTTGCAGATCCGATACGTTCTTTGGACAAGCAGGTGTAGAGTTTCGTATGACTGATACAGTCACCCCACAACGAGAGTATGGAGACAAAGGTGGAATGAGCCTGGTGGGGTGGGTAATAGCGATCGGTATTGCAATACTCCTGTTGCCAGCGCTGCCGTTTATTCTCCTCGTCATCATTGTTCTCCGACTGGCCGGGAGCGGGAGCCCTCCCTGAGCCCGTAGTTTTTTATCCAGTACCGCGGGTATCCGTTCTGGATGGCCGCAAATATGCTCGTGGCAGGTGAGTGCCGTGGGTGAGCGGGCAGTCACAGCCTGCCTGTTGCCGACAGGGCAGTTTGCCTGCTACCGATCGCAGTGGTGTGGCAGCGACGAAACACTCGCTGGTGTGTTCGACGCGGAGAGTGCTGATCAGGGAGTTGACGTGCTCGAACGCTGTGACTGGACGTTTGCTGGCGAAGTTTCAGCTACTGAACTCATCGAGACACTCGATTATCTCTCGATTGAGGTGGTGTATGTCCTCTCTGAGACAGAGCTGTGGGTTTGCCTCCCGTTGTGGTTCGGGATCGAAAACCAAGATTCGAGATTTGGCGTTCTCATCCGCGTCGACTCGCTAGAAGCGTACCACCGGCTTCGGGAGGGGTTTACCCGACAGAAGCAGCGACTGGGCGATGCAGTTGACAGACAGGCGCTTGGCTGGATGGACGCCTGCTGGTTGCTGGGGTATCTGTCCGCACACTGTGCGTTCAGTGACTGCTAGTGAGCAAACCGCCAGCCCCATGTACATTCGACGCGCAGATATGCTATCGTGAACGAGCAGGGGATGCACACGCGAACACAGCCGACAGTTGAAGAGGCCCTAGCGGTGCTCGAAACCGGTTTCGAGCGTGGTTACATCGTCGTGTTGTTCGGGCGGTGTCGTGTCGAGTACGATGGCCGTGCGGCAAGTTCACTCGCGGCCGGAAATCGGATGCTCATTGCCAAGCCAGACGGTGCAATCTTAGTGCACACCGAGACAGGACAGCAGCCGGTCAACTGGCAGCCACCCGGCTGTACCCACGAAGGAGCGTCTACCAATGGTGAACTCGTCGTTCGAAGCAAACGCGAGACGCCAGCAGAACAGCTTCTCGTTCAGTTCGAACGCGTCGACCACGCTGTTGCCTACGACGCCACGGGTGCAAACGACGTCACCGTTACGGGAACAGAAGCTGATCTACGAGATCGAATTCTCGACGATCCATCACTCATCGAGCCAGGGTTCGAACCTCGGGTTACAGAACGGGAGACGCCGGCCGGTGCAGTCGACATCTACGGAAAAGACGAAGACGGAAACGTTGTCGTTCTCGAACTCAAACGCAGACGGGTTGGACCAGATGCAGTCAGTCAGCTCAATCGATATGTCTCGGCACTCGATCAGGAGCTCCATGCTGGTACAGAACTACGGGGGATTCTCGTCGCGCCGTCGGTGACCGACCGCGCCGAGAGGCTGCTCGAAAAGCGCGGGCTCGAATTTATGTCAGTTTCACCATCCTCGGAAGACGAGTGATACTGGTGGCTATAAATTCGTGGAAATATTCGACCCCACGTGGGGTCGTAACTGTGTAACTTCTTATAGCCACCAGTATGAGGGAACCAACCGTATTAACTCTGTGCGAGTCGCTCGATCCGCTTTGCGATGGCGAGACTTACATCCGCAATCCCGTCAAGCTCCCCCGGTGACAGTCGCGTGAATGGGATTTCGTACCGGACCCGGTTTCCTGTAATTGTAAACGTTCCCGGTGTGTCGATATCCAGAAGCTTCGCCTGAATCTCTGGGGAAAGTAGCTGGGAAACGTTCTGTTCGGTCCCCCTGATCACGAACGACTCGTCGAGCAGTTCGTTTCCCGTCTGTAACCCGTCGGCGCTGCCGCCCTCACCGACGTAAGTCAGTTTAACCGTGAAGGATGCATCGACACCTTCGACTGGTGTCCTGATCTCCATATGCGATTGCGAGAACATATCCGGTATCTTCGTCTGAACGACGACGGATCGGCCACCCCTGAGCGACTCCAGATCTGCAAGCCGGGTGCTCGTATCCGGCTGGAACGACGAACCGGAAACCATCTGGTTCCACATCCGTCGATCGTACAGCGCGATCACGAGAAGCCCAACAATCCAGATACCGCTTACCACCAGAAACACAACTGGATTCAGTGTGCCACCGACAACCGGCTGGACGAGCTGTATCAACAAACCAACAGCAAGCATACACACCGTCCAGATAGCCTGCAACATCTGCGTTCCCGTGTACCGACGCCGGTCACCCATCGTTCGGGTATCTGTCGTCAGTAGGTAAAAATATCCGGTATCCTATCAACGAGTTGTTTTTTCTTCTTCGAGCTGTGTCTGGACTGTTGCCAGGAGATTCATCGCTTCGAGTGGTGTCATTGTCGCAATATCGACAGCCAGTAGCTCTCGAACTGCATCACCCTCAACAGCGTCAATCCCGGTTCTGGATAGCTTTTGATTCGTCGCTGGAGTGGACTCTCCGCTGCCGTTCGTTGCTGGCTGAGAATCACTACGCTGGGTCAGATGGCTGGCTCGTTCCGTCTGGGGGCGGCCGTTGCTGGCCGGTTGCAACCGGTCAAGTATGTCTCGGGCCCGCTCGACGACAGCACCTTCGATTCCTGCGGTCGCTGCAACCTCGACACCGTAGGACGCATCAGCTGTCCCCCGTTCGAGTTCGTGCTCGAAGACGACCCCATCGTCGGTCTGTCGAGTCCGAAAGAAGAGATTGTAGGCACTGTCGAGTTCCGTTGCAACAGCAGTGAGATCGTGATGGTGTGTCGCAAACAGCGTCAGCGCGCCAACTTCGTCGTGGAGATGTTCGGTCACTGCCTGTGCGATCGCGAACCCATCTGCGGTACTCGTTCCTCTCCCAACCTCGTCCAGTAAGACGAGTGACTGATCGCTGGCGTGGTCCAATATCGAGGCGAGTTCCGTCATCTCGACCATGAACGTGGACCGACCGCCAGCAATGTCGTCGCTCGCACCAACCCGGGTAAAAATCCGGTCGACGATTTCGAGGCGGGCCTGAGCGGCGGGGACGAAACTGCCAGCCTGTGCCAGAATCTGGATGAGCGCGACCTGTCGCATATACGTCGACTTCCCGCTCATATTCGGCCCAGTGATGACAGCAACACGTCGATCTCGATCCAATGTCATGTCGTTGGGTACGAACGAGGGTTGGGTGCGCTCGACGACCGGATGTCTCCCGTCTTCGATGTGTATCCCCTCGACAGCAGGATCATCTGGCCCGGCAACTGCGGGCCGGTTGTACTCGTATTCAGCCGCGACAGTACCGAAACCGACCAGTACGTCGAGGGTCGCGAGTGTCTCTGCGAGGACCTGTATCCGTTCAGATTCGGCGGCGACTGTCGACCGAACGTCACAGAACAGTTCGTATTCGAGTTCGTCCGCGCGCTGTTCGGCTCGGATGATCTCGTCTTCTCTGGATTTGAGCTCCGGTGTGTAGTACCGCTCGGAGTTTTTCAGCGTCTGCCGACGCTCGTAATCCGGAGGAACACTGTCGAGGTTCGCATCCGTCACTTCGATGTAGTAGCCATGCACCGAGTTATGGCCGACCTTCAGCGAGTCGATACCAGTCCGTTCGCGTTCGCTTTCCGCGAGTTCGTCGATCCAATCTTTTCCCTCACGCTCGGTCTCCCGCAGACTCGCCAGCTCGTCGTCGTAGGATGGCTTGATCAACCCGCCTTCAGTAATTTCCCGGGCAGGATCTTCCTGCACTGCTTCACCGATCAGAGACCTGACATCATCGAGGGGGTCCAGTGAGTCCCGAACCGACTGCAGTTTCGCAGACTCCGTCTCCGCAAGCAGTTCGCGGAGAGTCGGAACAATATCCAGGGTATCCTTCAGTGATCGGAGATCACGCGCATTCGCTCTCCCACGGGCGATCCGTGAGATCAATCGTTCGATATCGTAGACATCTCGGAGCGTCTTCTGGAGCGATTCTCGCAGCTGGATACTGGCGAGTAGCTCGCCGACAGCGTCGTGTCGAGACGCGATCCGGTCGGGATCGATCAGTGGTCGGCGGAGCCAATCATCGAGTTTCCGCCGTCCCAGTGCGGAGGCCGTCTCATCGACGATACCGGCGAGTGTGGCTTCCTCGCGACCGTGGACAGTACGGGGCTCGAACAGCTCGAGACTCGCCAGCGCGACCGCATCCAATAGCATGTACTCACGGGGATCATATCTCACCAGATGGTTTAGATACTCCAGCCGACCATCGGTACCACCCCGGGCGTACTCCGCATACGAGAGCAACGCACCACAGGCCCGGATCTCGGCCGCAGTCGCCAGCCCCGGTGTCTGGAAGTATTCGGTCACGAGTTTACTCGCGGCGTCGTACTCGAACGAAGACTGCTCGTACGGGCTGACAGTGTGTTCCGCGGTCAACTCTTCCGGGACCGTGCTGTCAGCGATGATCTCTGCTGGGTCGAACCGGCCGAGTTCGTCTCTGATCGTCTCCGGTGCGTTCGCGCTCGTGACGTAGAAATCACCCGTCGAAACGTCGAGAACCGCACACGCAACTGTCTCGTCGGCAGAAAGCGCTGCGACATAGTTGTTGCGATCGGTGTCGAGTAGTTCGTCCTCGGTAAGCGTTCCGGGCGTGATGATCCGTGTTACCGCCCGGTCGACTACGCCGGAACTCTCCGTGGGTTCTTCGACCTGATCGGCAACCGCGATGCGGTAGCCAGCATCGAGCAGTCGGTCTATGTAGGATTCGGCGTTGTCGATTGGGACACCGGCCATCGCGTACTCGCCCGTCGAGTCCTCGCGTTTCGTCAGTGTAATCTCGCATTTGCGAGCCACCATCTCGGCCGCCTCACAGAACGCCTCGTAGAAGTCACCGACCTGAAAGAGAACGAGTGCGTCGTCGTACTCCTCACAGAGGTCGTGGTACTGGGCCATCATCGGCGTGAGATCCTCCCGCCGTTCGGTCATTTTGGCTGGTGGACCCAGTGGATCGTTCATAGATACGTGACCGGCTTCCGGCGACTAATATGTTTCAGTTTCGGGAGTTCTCTCGACGCTTCAGAATGCCAGAATCCAGTAATTTTAATAGCTGATGAAATAACACTCATCTGTGATGAACTCAAACAGACGGAGTCTGCTGATTGCCCTCCTAGTCGGTGCAATGCTGGCAGTTGCTGGCTGTACATCGGCAATAAGCGGAGATGACGACCCGGATGTCGATGTCGACATTTCGGACGAGGAACTGCTTACGAACATCGAAGAGGCCACAGAGGAGGTAGAGACAGCTGCGACGAGTATGGAGATCTCGGCCAGTGCTGACGGAGAGGAGATGATGGATATGTCAGCAGATGGTGTAATCGACTTCGAATCCGAGAAGATGAAGCTGGAAACAGAGATGGATATGCTGGGACAGTCCATGGAGATCGATCAGTACATCATCGGTGACACGATGTACCAACAGTTGGAGGGACAGTGGTATCAAGAAGAGTACGACGAGTCCTGGGAACAAGACGAGTACGCACAGTACGAGGAAGCCCTAGAGGATGCCACTGATCTCGAGATCGTCGACGAGACGACTACCAACGGTCACGAAGTCTACGTCGTTGATGCCGACATTGATGAAGATGCGATGAGCGATATCATGGAAGACGAAGCGGTCGAGGACGGAATCGATATGTCGATGATGGAGATCAATGATATCGAGATGGAACAGCACGTAAACACGGACACCTATCACATCCACCACGTGAACATGAATATGGAGGTCAGCATGCTCGGTGAGGAAATGTCGATGAGCATGGCTGTTGACTACGACGAGATCAACGAACCTGTCGATATCGAACTGCCTGAAGAAGCTGAAGACGCACAGCCGATGGGAGCTGGGTTCTAGATCAGAGCACCGACAGCTGTATCGCGCGCTTTTTGTCCGTCTGGGCGGTACTGTTTGGCAACTGTGGCTATTACAGACAAAATCTACATCAAAAATCATCGCCAGCTTGTCTCCCAACTAGAAACCTCCTTTCCCAAAGGGGCGTTCAAAGGGGCGACGATGGATATCCTCTATCAGGGTGAGGGACTCGCAAATCTGAACGATGCCACCCGTGACCGGATTCTCGATTTCGCCGAAGACTTTCTCGACTGTGACTGTGAGTCGAACCCCCACTGTGGCTGCCCGGAACGGAAGTTTACGCGGTATCTGCTCGAACTTCGTGAACAGGGGCTTGGCCCTGATGCGATCGTCGATGTGATGGGTGATGAGTATATGCTGTATGCCTATTCTGGCGATATTCTCTCCTTTCTCGATAACTCCGTTCGAACGCTCGAAGCTGCCGAAACACTGGCAGATGTCGACGGACGGGAAGAAGCCGGTCGCCAGATCAGACAGACGCGGGAGAATCTGGTCCGGTGAGAATGCAGGTCGCAGTAATTACTGTCGGCGAGGAGCTCCTTGCTGGCGATACAACGAACAGTAACGGAAATTGGCTGGCAAAGCAGCTCACGGACAACGGTGTCGATGTCACGCGCATCCTGACATTGCCGGATGAAAGAGCGACAATCACAGAACACGTCCGAACATACAGCAATCAGTTCGACGCTGTGATCGTCACCGGTGGTATCGGGTCGACACCAGACGACGTGACGATGGAGGCGGTGGCCGACGCCTTCGATCGGGAGTTTGTTGTTAGCAACGGTGTGTTGCAAGATGTCGAAGCGACCATCGAACGCTACAGAGAAACGCGGCCAGAGCTGGATATCGATGTCGACATCGAGGCAGAGGCTGCGCTGCCGGAGGGGTGTCGACCACTGTTGAACCCGGAGGGGCTTGCACCGGGCTGTGTACTCGAAAACGTATACGTCATGCCCGGTATTCCAGGCGAACTGAAAGCGATGTTCAAAACCGTCAGCGAGGAGTTCGCTGGCGACACTGTCTCGACGTTTCTGTACACAGTCGAACCTGAATCGAACATCAGCTGGGCGCTCACGGAGCTCAACGAAACGTTCGACGCGAGTGTCGGCTGTTATCCCGATCGGGAGCAAGCACACAATCGCCTGAAGATCACGGCGACCGACGAGCCGACACTGGGTCTCGCGGTGGCGTGGCTACTCGACCGCATCGATGCGAGCAGAGAGGTCGTCTCCCGAGATTGGGAGTAACTTAGACGCCCAACCATTCATCGTTCTGGATCTGATAGCCGTGAGAGCGACAAAATTTCGCCGCTCGCCGACGAACTGAGCGAGATTCAGGGAGCTTTTCTTTGCTGCTGATCTGCTCGACAATCCAGTCGCTGATAACCTGAATCCCTTCGTCGTCATCATCGGCGTCGATTGCTTTGAGTGCTCGAAATGTCTTTTCGTAGGCGTTTCGCTGTGAGTTACCAAGCGTTACATTCGAAACGGTCTCCGTGGCTTCGATGACCTGTTTCATCGCGGCGGCAACAGTTGGCCGCTGTACCTGCTTTCGGACGGCCGTCGGAGATTCGAATGTCTCCTCGTCAGTCTCTGGAACCAGCTCTTTGATTCTATACGTTCCATCAGGCGACTCGATTTCGTGGCTGCCAATCGCCGTGATTATCTCCTCACCTGTTGCCGGGAACGCCAGTGGCTCAAGTTCAGCTTCGACGGTGGCAAGCTCCGTAACGTCGATTGGTGGTTCTGGCTCATCCCCGCGTTCGAGTTCGTCGGCAATCTCGCGCTTTCGCTGGCGTCGCTCTGCGTCTCGGGCTTTCTTGTCTCGGCCTCTCTTGTCGTCCGGCATGTGAAAATGTAAGCTATCTATCCGGATAATCCTGTGGGCGGTGAGGTCACTGAAAGCTGAGGTTCAGCCAGATTCCTCCGTCGTCGGCTCACTCTCTGAAACCATCGAGTCTGCTGAGACCGTTCGGATCGTTTCGTGAATACCCAGTACGAGCGCCGGCACGACAATCATGAAGATGTGTTCTTCGATCGGTATGCCGAACAGTTCGTACCCGGTTCGCATTGTGATCTCGAAGACACCGACTTCGAGGGTGTACCAGTCCCAGACGTAGGCGATTGGGTACAGTGCAGCGATTGTGTAGGCAGCACTACGAAGCGCATTCGCATAATAAAGCAGGCCAAAAGCGATCGCTCCAAAGAATATTTCCGTCGCAAGATAGGTGTAGGGGCCGAGAACAGTGATATCCGGGAGTGTCGTTCCAGTGAGTGGTTGAAACCAGACAGCGACAAAGAGCAATGCGAGAAAGACGTATGCACCTCGGATCAGGAGCATCGTCGCAATCGTCGGCTCTGCCCGGATTGCGATCAAACCGATCGTCGCAAAGGCGAGTGCGGCAAGCGGCGAGGACGGTGGAAAGTACCCACCAACTGTCCCCCAGAGCACACCCACGAGACCGAGAAACATCAGTCCGGCAGCCAGTCGTCGGGCCGGGTACGGCCCCAGCAGCACGGAAACAGTCTGCTTGTCGATCGATCGGTCGTAGCTGTAATCCTGCTCGTCGTCGATGATCTTGACGCCCGCGAGTGTCACCAGAAAAACCAGCGCGAACCCGACTGCCGTCGCCGTTATTGTTGTCGTCTGTACGTAGAAGCCGCCGAGAATCGCGAACGCAATGCCGGTCGGGTAGCCAAGCGTGGTCGTCACCGGATTTGTATCGAGCTGTGGCGCGTGAAGATAGCCGATAAACCAGGTCGGAAGCGTGATCAGTGCGGCACCTGGCCCTACAGCAATGCCAAGAAGGAGAGTACAGACGGCGAATCCGACGCCAGCACCGACGAGTGCAAGTCGACAGCCGCGGATCGACATCGGGTGATCATCGTCCTCGCCACGCTGGTAGAAGTCGATGTAGCCATCTTTGACATGTGCTGTATAAACCGCAAAGAACATCGCAGCCATGTGGATTGTTCCAACAGTGATCGCGAACTCGCCGGCAATAGCTGCGCCAAACCAGGATGCAGCTAGCGGCGGGAGCATGAACACTGGGTGGACCTGAGAGAGCAGCGCCCGTATATCCGCCCCGACACCGCTTTCCTGTCGCGCAATGGCCATGGTTAGAGGAAGGACTGACAGAAATTAACAGTGACGGGGAGAAAAACAAACGGTGGCTACCATCCCAGCGATGAAACAGCACGGTCTTGCCATGAAAAGCGTTTTAGCTCTATCAGACCTTCGGAGCCATATGCAATCACGGCGGACGTTCATCGGGGCAGCGATCACAGCTTCTGCAGTTGCACTGGCTGGCTGTAGCGGTAGTTCAGACAACGGGAGCGATGCAGGTCAGTACGCAGATTTGGTCGTCGAGACAGAGCAGCGACCAGTCGTCGTTGTCGGGCAGAAAATGGACGAACTGGCTGCAGTCCCCGACTACGAGGAGGTTACTGAAGATCAGAACGTCTTCGGGTCGAGTGCTTCTGATGTTGAATATGCAGTCAATGTGACTCTCGGTGACGACCCTGTCTCGCCAGATTCCTATGGCACGACAGTTGGCAGCTTCGAATACGACGCACTTTTGGATGATCTGGAAGGGAATTTCGAGGAGCTTCGAGAGGTCGAAGCAGTCGACGGTTTCGAGACCATCGAGGGTGATACCCTCTCGGGGACGTTTTTTTACGGCACAGATGAGGATGCAGTGGCCTTTGCGAACAACGAAGAGCTGTACGAATCAGTAACAGCGACAGCGCCCGGCGATGGGACGTTGTTGTACGACGCGAGCGACGATTTTGCCACAGTCGCGGACATAATCGGCGATCCAAATCTTGTGTTCGTCCTGCTTGAACCGCAAGCGAGTGATTTCGATCCAACTGGTGATGCGGTCGCCGAGGCTGGCGGTATCGAAGTCAGCGAGGGTGAGTCTGAGCTGACTGCTGCCGTCGCGTATGAAAGCGAGTCAGCGGCAGCCGATAACGAGTCCGCCGTCGAAGAAACAATCGTCGAGAATCAGGACGGGCTCGACAGCGTCGAAACGGAAGTTGACGGACGAGCTGTCGTCGCGACTGGGTCTGTCAGTACAGATCAGCTGTGATTTGTTAGTCGATCACGAACAACAGGTCACCCATATCCACACTTTCGCCTTCCGAGACGGCGATCTCGGTGATGGTTCCGCCATACTCGGCGACAATGTCGTTTTCCATCTTCATCGCTTCGAGCACACAGAGCACATCGCCTGCCGCAACTTCAGTTCCTTCTCCAACGTTCACCTCGAGGATCGTTCCTTGCATCTCCGCGGTCACTGTCTCGCCCTCGGCGGCAGCTGCCCCACTCCCAGATTCATCATCCCCCGGTCCGGCACGATCCGGGCGCGTAGACCCAGAGCGTTCAGTCTCAATCGGTGGAGCACCTCGTTCTTCGAGTTCGACCTCGAAACGCTTGCCGTCAACCTCGACGGTGAACTCGCGCTGTGTCGCTTCCGTCGCTTCCTCAGGTTTGGTCTCCGACCCCCATCTGTCCTGGGCTGCCTCTAGTCGGCTGTGATCGAGCTGCTCGTCGAGATACTTGGTTGTGTGTTTGCCTTCGACGAACAGGTCGTCGTCGATCATCAGCCGATGGAACGGGATGATCGTGACGACGCCATCGATCTCGTACTCGGCGAGTGCACGTCGTGAGCGATCCAGCGCCTCGGTCCTGTTTGATCCGTTGACGATGAGCTTCGCGATCATCGAATCGTAATCGGTAACGAGATCGTCGTCTTGTCGTAGAGCATCGTCGACCCGGACGCCGATACCGCCCGGCGGATCGTACGTTTTAACACTTCCCCCAGTTGCCGGTGCGAACCCATCGGCTGCGTTCTCGGCGTTGATTCGGAACTCGATGGCGTGGCCGTCAATCTCTACAGCTTCCTGTGTAAACCCGATCTCCTCGCCCTGAGCGACTCTGAGCTGCCATTTGACGATGTCGATTCCCGTAATCTCCTCGGTGACGCAGTGTTCGACCTGGATTCGGGTGTTGACTTCCAGGAAGTAAAAATTCGTCTCGGGACCGAGCAAGTCATCGGGATCACGGTCTGGGTCTTCCTCCACAAGGAACTCGACCGTTCCGGCGTTGACGTAGTCGGCTTCGCGGACACCACGACGTGCGGCCTCGCCGATCTCCTCTCGGAGTTCGTCGGAGAGTGCCGGAGATGGCCCCTCCTCGATTACCTTCTGATGCCGGCGCTGTAGTGAACAGTCACGCTCACCGAGATGGCGAACGTTGCCGTGCTGGTCGGCCAGAATCTGGGCCTCGACGTGGCGTGGCGTTTCGAGATACCGCTCTAGATACACTGAATCGTTGTCGAAGTACGCTTCTCCCTCGCGTTTGGCGCTTTCGAGCTGTTCTTCGGCCTCTTCTGGACCGGTAACGACCTTCATTCCGCGACCCCCACCGCCACCCTCGGCTTTGATGGCGACAGGGTAGCCGTGTTCCTCACCAAATGATTTCACTTCCTCGGGCTCGGTGACCGGGTCGGTCGTCCCCGGAACGATCGGCACGTCCGCTTCATCCATTATTTTCCTCGCTTTCGTTTTCTCACCCAGCGACTCCATCCCATCACTGGATGGGCCGATCCAAGTTACGCCGTCTGTTTTCTCGACCGTCGCCGCGAAGGTCGCGTTCTCTGCAAGGAATCCGTAGCCTGGGTGGATCGCATCTGCACCGGACCGCTCGGCGACGTCGATGATTGCCTCGTGGTCGAGATAGGAGTCCGCTGCTCGCGCTGGCCCAACGTTGTACGCCTCGTCGGCGTACCGAACGTGGCCGGCGTGTTTATCCGCCTCGCTGTAGACGGCGACGGTTTCGATGCCAAGATCCTCGCACGCCCGCATGACGCGCACGGCGATCTCCCCCCGATTCGCAACCAGTACTTTCTCGAAGCTGTCTGTTGTCATGGTTAGTACCTGTCTGTTCGTCCGGCTGCTGTCCAGTCGTCTGTCGGCCCACCGCGTGGAACCCGGTGTGGCTCACCACCGAGGCTTTCCAGTCGCCCGGCGAATGCAAACCGCTTCCCGTCCCAGCTCTTCTCCGTTTCGTTTTCGGCCTGTGCTGTGGCTGCTTCTCTGTCCCGCAGGTAGGCACCCAGTGCAGCGGTCACTGCCGCCGCTTCGGCCGACGACGCTGTCTCTGGAATCTGAATCTTCGCACCGTCGCCAGGCAGTTCTGTTTCGCTCATAGTGGGATATTTCCGTGTTTTCGATCCGGCTGTGACTTTCGTTTCGACCGAAGCATCTCCAGATCACGGATCAGCTGTGGTCGTGTCTCCTCTGGCTCGATAACGGCGTCGACGAAGCCACGGTCAGCCGCAGAGTAGGGGTTTGCGAACTGCTCACGGTACTCGTTGATTAGCTCCTGTCGGCGACTCTCTGGATCGTCAGCCGCTTCGAGTTCGTCGCTGTAGAGTACGTTGACAGCTCCTTTCGGCCCCATCACGGCAACCTCGGCTGTCGGCCAGGCGTAGTTGACATCCGCACCGATATGTTTCGAGGCCATTACGTCGTATGCGCCACCGTATGCTTTCCGTGTGATCACCGTCATAAGCGGTACAGTGGCTTCCGAGAACGCGTATAACAGCTTCGCACCATGGACGATAATGCCGTTGTGCTCTTGATCGGTTCCCGGCATGAATCCCGGCACATCAACGAAGGTGAGAATCGGGATGTTGAACGCGTCACAGAAGCGGACAAAGCGGGCAGCCTTCCGCGAGGAGGCGATATCAAGCGTCCCAGCGTTGACCCGGGGCTGGTTTGCGACGATACCGATTGAGTGCCCATCCAGTCGGGCAAAACCAGTGACGATGTTGCGAGCAAAGGCCTCCGCCACCTCGAAGAATGATCCTTCGTCGACAACACTGCCGATAACGTCGACGATGTCGTACGGTTTTCGTGGCTGATCCGGAACGATCGACCGCAGCTGTTCGTCACGACGCTCGGGATCATCCCAGGGGTCCAGTCTCGGTGGGTCTTCGACGTTGTTCTGTGGCAGATACGAGAGCAGGTAGCGCAGATCATCAAGCGCTTCCTCCTCGTCGGCGGCAGTAAACTGTGAGACACCGGATTCAGAGGCGTGTGTACTCGCCCCGCCGAGTTCGTCGAAGCCAACCTCCTCGCCGGTGACTGTCTCGATGACGTCAGGACCGGTGATGAACATGTGGCTTGTGTCCTCGACCATCATGACGAAGTCAGTGATCGCCGGCGAGTACACAGCGCCGCCAGCACACGGCCCCATGATCGCCGAGATCTGGGGGACGACGCCGCTTGCCTGCTGGTTACGGTGAAAGATCTCTGCATAGCCAGCAAGCGAGTCGATCCCCTCCTGAATGCGAGCGCCGGCAGAGTCGTTTAGGCCGATGATCGGTGCGCCAGTCTCCATTGCTTTGTCCATCACCTTGGTTACCTTCTGTGCGAACACTTCGCCAAGTGATCCCCCGAGGACGGTGAAATCGTGGGCAAAAACGAACACAGTCCGGCCGTTGACCTCGCCGTACCCTGTCACCACACCATCGCCGGGATACTGCTTTTCTTGCATATCGAAGGTGTGGCTTCGGTGGGTGCGAAGCTGGTCAAACTCCGTGAAGCTGCCGTCGTCGAGAAAGTAATCGATCCGTTCTCGGGCAGTCAGCTTCCCTTTCTCGTGTTGAGATTCAATCCGGGACTCACCACCGCCTTTTTCTGCCTCCTCACGGCGCTTTCGCAGTTCCTCGATGCGCTCGTCCATCGTCATGTGGATCCTGCCATCCGTTGCCCAAATCATGCACAAGCATCATAAAAAGGATTCCGCAACGGAAGGGGTTCCCTGACAATCGCCAGTCGCGGTGGCCACTCAGTGTCCCGGTTCCAGACCAGCGAGCCGAGCGGCCTCCTCCGGTTCGGCACCGTCGTGGATAACTGCCGCAACAGCTTCCGTAATCGATTCCGGATCCTCGTGCTGGAAGATCGATCTACCCATCGAGACACCAGCGGCGCCGGCATCGATCGCGCCGCGAACCATCGAGAGCGTCTCCGTATCTGTCCCTTTCGAGCCACCAGCGATCACAACTGGCAATCGAGTCCCATTGACCACCTGCTGGAAACTCTCTGCGTCACCAGAATAGGCAGTCTTGATGATATCAGCACCGAGTTCTTCGCCAAGCCGTGCTGCGTGTGCCAGATCCTCACCGAACCCGTGTGGATCGCTCTTTGCCCGAACGTCGTGGCCACGGGCGTAGGTCATCGCCAGCACTGGAATGCCGTACTCCGCAGCAGTTGTGGTCACCTCACCNAGTTCGGTGATCTGATCCGGNTCGTACTCGCTGCCNACGTTGATATGAAANGAGACAGCGTCTGCNCCGGCACGNATCGCGTCCTTTACAGTTCCGGTGATTCGCTTGTCGTTCTCTGCTGGACCGATGCTGGTCGATCCGTTGAGATGGACAATATANCCNGCGTCGTTTTTGTTCTCGTGAACACGGGAGGCNATTCCCTTCTGGGTNAAGATTGCGTCNGCNCCGCCTGCGGTCACCGCGTCGATGGTCGATTCGATATTCGCGAGCCCCTGGATGGGGCCGAGTGTGATTCCGTGGTCCATCGGGACGATCAGATGCTTTCCGTCTGTCCCGATCCGTTCGAGTCGTGCGTGAGTCCCTGCAGTCATTGTGTCATGGTCTGGCAAGTACCATTAAGGGCGTTCCGGTTGCGGTCCGAGTTGCGCCTATCGATAGCGCTCATCATCTGCTCTCGGGGCGGGCTGTCTTGCCGGCCAGCGCGCCTGTTTTCAGTTCTTTGGCCTTTCTTTCGAGTCGGTCGGCAACGGCTGCTGTCGGATCGTCGTTTTCGGCCCCCTCGGCGACGATATCGACGAGTGCGGAGCCGACAATGATCCCGTCTGCACCCGCGGAAATGATTCGCTCCGCGTGTTCGCCGGTTTTGATACCGAATCCGACTGCTTTCGGTACGTCCCACTCTGCGATCCGTGAAAGCGACCGTTCCGTATGATCGGAGACGTCGTCGCGCGCGCCTGTCGTCCCAAGCCGGGCCTGAACGTAGACATAGCCCGAAACCTGCTCTTGCATCCGTTCGAGTCGTTCACCTTCGGTCGTCGGTGCGACGATGAAGACGAGATCGAGGCCGAACTCGTCGCAGGCCTCCCGGAGCGGGCCAGCTTCTTCGGCTGGCAGATCTGGCACGACAAAGCCCTCGATACCGACATCGGCGGCTGCCTTGACGAACGGTCGCGGTCCCTCCTCGTCGCCGTACTGGTAGATGAGATTGTAGTAGGTCATACAGACGAGGGGGACATCGACATCGAGCTCGTCGACGAACTCCAGATACCGCTGTACGGTCATGCCGCCTTCGAGGGCCCGAACGATTGCTTCCTGAATTGTCGATCCCTCGGCGATCGGTTCCGAGAAGGGAAGCCCGAGTTCGATGGCGTCAGCACCACCCCGTTCGAGTGCTTCGACGTACTCGATAGATGCCTCGTAGCTGGGGTCACCGGCAGCGAGATACGGGACGAAGGCTGGTTCGTCGCCGAAGGCCGCTTCGAGGCTCACAGTCCACCACCACCGATCTGCTGGAAGATGCTCATATCCGGTGCAACATCGAGATCACGGTTGCCAGTCTCCTCGATCACCGTCTCTAGATCCTTGTCACCACGACCAGAGACGTTGACAATCGTCACGTCACCCACCTTCTCCGGGTTCTCTTCGAGGAAGCCGAAGGCGTGAGCAGTTTCGAGCGCTGGGATGATCCCCTCGTCCTGAGAGAGTCGATGAAAGGCTTCGAGTGCGGCGTCGTCGTCGACGTTGACCGGAGTGACGCGCTCTTCGTCGACGAGATGGGCGAGTTCTGGCCCGACACCAGCGTAGTCAAGTCCGGCGGAGACCGAATGAGACTCCATAATCTGTCCATCGCTGTCCTGAAGGAGTTTGGTCCGTGCGCCGTGAAGGACACCTTCCTCGCCGGTCGATAGCGAGGCCGAGTTTGGTGCAACGCCGGCCTCCTCGTCCACGTCGAGCGAGGAGCCACCGGCCTCGACGGCGAACAGTTCGACTGACTTGTCCGGAACGAACTCGTGGAACGCTCCCATCGTGTTCGAACCGCCGCCAGCGCAGGCGATCACGCTGTCGGGAAGTCGATCAGTTTTCTCCTGAATCTGTCTGCGGGCCTCTTCGGAGATCAGCGACTGGAAATCCCGAACCATCGCCGGGAACGGATGGGGGCCGACGACCGACCCGATCACGTAGTGTGTGTTCTCGACAGTCTGGGCCCAGTCGCGCATCGTCTCGCTGATCGCTTCTTTGAGGGTTCCGCGGCCGGTCGTGACGGGATTGACCTCCGCGCCGTTTGTTCGCATCCGGAAGACGTTCGGTCGCTGTCGCGCGATATCTGTCTCGCCCATGTAGATCTCGCAGGGCATATCCAGATGGGCTGCGGCCATTGCGGTCGCGGTGCCGTGCTGGCCAGCGCCAGTTTCGGCGATGATTCGCTCTTTGCCCATGTACTTCGCGAGCAACACTTGCCCGAGTGCGTTGTTGAGTTTGTGGGCACCGCCATGGAGGAGATCCTCGCGTTTCAGATACACCTCTGTGTCGTACCGCGCAGAGAGTTGATCGGCGCGCTGGAGCGGGAGTGGTCGACCACCGAAATCCCGCATCCGGTCGCGGAACTCCTCCATGAACCCGTCTTCGTTTTCGAGAACGTACCGCTCGTATGCCTCGGTCAGTTCTTCGATCGCCGGCATCAATGCCTCCGGCACGTACTGTCCACCGTACTCGCCAAATTTCGTACTCATTGTGATTGCTCCGTCGTTGTCTGTTCTGTCGCTGTGTGCTCTACGTTCGTCAGTGTCTCGGTGTTTTCCCGAACGTCACCATCCATGATGGCCGACCCGACGAGCAGTCCATCCGCTCCCGCGTCCCGCATGCGTCGGACATCGTCTGCGGTGCTGATCCCGCTCTCGGCGATGAGTGTGATGGCTTCTGGAACCTCGGGTGCGACCTGCTCGAACGTTTCCAGATCCACTTCCAGTTCGGCAAGATCCCTGTTGTTGACGCCGATGATCTCTGCGCCAGCTTCCAGAGCTTGCTCCACCTCCTCGACGGTGTGGGTTTCGACGAGCACCTGAAATCCACGTTCCTGTGCTGCCGTAAGCAGCTCCTCGAGATCGTCGACAAACCGGACGATCAGCAAAATGGCATCCGCTTCGACAGTGTCGAGTTGCTCTTCTTCGAGGATGAAATCTTTCCGCAGGACTGGCACGTCCACAGCGTCGCGGATCTTGCGTAGACTCTCGGGACTGCCCCCAAAATGTTCAGGTTCGGTCAGCACCGACAGCGCGCTCGCACCACCCTCGACCATCTGTTGGGCGAGTTCGACCGGATCGTCCTCACGGCTTCCATCAGTCGTTGGTGAGGTCGGCTTTACCTCTGCGATGACCGGGACACGACCGCCCTGTTCGGCCTCCTCGAAGGCGTCAGGAAGCGACCGAGTGTCGACAGAAACGCGCTCGTCGTCCCCCTCGCGCTCGCGAGCGGCCGACAGAATCGATTTCACCGCCGGCGCGATCTCCTCTGTATCGTCCATTACTGAACACTAATGAACAGAGATGTACATAAGACTTGCGTACCGGTGACCTGCAAACGGCGACGGAGGCAATTCCGGCACAACAGTCGGGAAAGGGGTTGTTTAACCGTCTGCCGACCAACTGGCGGGTATGTCAGATCTGTCGAACACGAGCGTGGCCGTCGTCGGTGGTGGATTCGGTGGGCTCTCCGCGGCCTGTTATCTTGCCGATGCTGGCGCAGATGTTACGCTGCTTGAGAAAAACGAACAGCTCGGTGGCCGGGCGAGTAGGCTCGAACGAGACGGGTTTACGTTCGATATGGGGCCGTCCTGGTATCTCATGCCCGACGTTTTCGAGCGGTTTTTCGCTCACTTCGACAAAACACCCGAAGAGTACTACGATCTGCAGCGGCTCGATCCCCACTACCGGATCTTCTTCAAAGACGGTGACGAGATCGACGTTCGCGGTGATCACGCGTACATGCGGGAACTGTTCGAGTCGTACGAAAGTGGGGCGGGCGAGGCTTTCGATGAGTATCTGGAGACGAGCCAGGAACATTACGAGGTCGCGATGGAGGAGTTCGTCTACGAGGATCGCTCGCAGTGGCGTGACTGGATCGATCCGGACGTGATGCGTGCTGCACCGATCGGGCTTCAGCTTACGGGATCGATGCAGGGCTACGTGGAGGAGTATTTTGAGCACCCAAAGCTCCAGCAGATCATGCAGTACACGCTGGTGTTTCTGGGTGGCGCACCCAAGAACACGCCCGCGCTGTACAACATTATGAGCCACGTCGATTTTAACCTGGGTGTCTACTACCCCGAAGGCGGAATCGGCGGCGTTGTGGATGCAATCGTCGATCTCGGTGAGGAGCTTGGAATTACCTACGAGACGAACAGTGAGGTAACAAGCCTGACCAAAGCGAGAGATAGCTTCCGGATCGAGGTCGGTGATGACAGAACCTATCGTCCTGATACAGCCGTCGTCAACGCAGATTATGCCCACGCAGAGCAGGAGCTGCTGCCGGAACACGAGCGCCAGTACGACGAAGGGTACTGGGAGAAACGCACCTACGCACCCTCGGCATATCTCATCTACATGGGTGTCGAGGGTGACGTCGACGAACTCGCACACCACACGCTCGTGCTGCCGGAGGACTGGAACGGCCACTTCGAGCAGATCTTCGACGAGCCAGCCTGGCCAGACGAACCGGCCTACTACATCTGTGTCCCATCCAAAACCGACGATTCTGTCGCACCAGAGGGCCACAGCAACCTCTTCGTGCTCGTTCCCGTTGCGCCGGGACTGGCCGATGGCCAACAACTGCGCGAGCACTATCGCGAGAAGATTCTCGACGATATCGCCGAGAACACTGGCGTCTCACTCCACGATAGGATCGTCGTCGAAGAACAGTTCTCGGTCTCGGATTTCGTCTCCCGGTACAACGCAACCCAGGGCACGGCGCTCGGACTTGCACATACGCTCCGCCAGACCGCGCTGTTGCGTCCATCGAATCGCTCCTCGAAAGTGGACGGACTGTATTTCACTGGCTCCTTTACCACACCAGGGATTGGTGTCCCGATGTGTCTCATCAGCGGCCAGCACACAGCCGATGCGCTGATCGAAGACTACAGCGGTCGAGTTGAACACTAAAAAACGGAAACTGGTTTATTCTCGCTTGTTCGTTTCGTCTGGTTCGTCAGTCTTTGCAGAGTCAGGCATCTCCCCCGGTTGGAAGGCGTCGGCCGGCTCTGGACTCTCCGATTGCTGGTTATGATTCGATCTGGGTGGTGAGTCAAATTCCTGTGAGGACGATCCACGCTCGGCGAACCGACCAGCGAGATAGCCACCCAGTGCACCGAGCACCGCACCGACAGTCACAGTGATCATCAACGCAAAGAAGATCCCCAGACTGGCTACGACTGCTATTCCGCCCTCACCGATCGAAAGCAGCCCCGATGTCAGGCCGCCAATAAAAGATAGCATTACCACGAGAAGGGGGATAATCGGTAAGACACCTGCCACAGCACCCACGCTGATCGTCTTATCGGAGTAGGGTCGTTCAAAGTAGCCAGCCAGTGCCCCGCCGAGCGCCGGCGAAAGCGGCAGAAATGATAAAAGCGCCGTCCCGACGCCACCCAGGACAGCATTGGGCAGGAAGGTGCTGGTGCGGAGCCCCTGCGCGCTCCGCTTACGGGTCCGGTGTCGCAGATAAATGTAGCCGAGTCCGAACAGAACAAGGGCCAGCCCTGTGAGCAAGGTACCGACACCGAGCCAAGAGAGGACCGCATCTGCAACATCCAGTTGCTCCTGTTCGGTGAGTTCGGCCGTTCCGATGGTGACAGTCACCACCTCGTCTTCGATCCCTTCCGCGAGGACATCCCGGTCGACGAAGAACGTGATTGCGCTACCAGCGATCAGCGCGAGCATCCCTCCAAGCGCGATCACAGCCCCCAGCAGCCAGTCGACAGCCGCCGGAAACGGCTC
>SL_4KL_010_BRINEDRAFT_10000262_pt1 | contig 26526 bp, 34 predicted proteins | sample SodLak_010_BRINE_2_FD_10664 | JGI IMG/M metagenome (IMG submission 10664) | reverse complement strand
GATTGCACCAGTCATGCCAGCGTCGGCTTGAAACAGTATTGATTGTAGATGTACCATATCACCTAGTTCGGGGGGAGATCATTTCATCATTTTTTCACATTCTGTGGTTGTCTGTGAGATTGGTTGATTCTTTTTGCGGTATTCTTCCCGATTTTCCGTTAGAGTCAAACGATCCGCCCTCGAAATCAAATACATGAGCGCAGACACAGAGCAACGATCGATTCGCTGTCTCGTGGCGAAGGTTGGGTTGGACGGCCACGATCGCGGTGCACACGTAATTGCACGGGCATTCCGAGATGCCGGATTTGAGGTGATCTACTCGGGACTCCACAGAGCACCTGCTGAAATCGTCCAAGCAGCCGTTCAAGAAGACGTTGATGTACTTGGAATCTCAATTCTCTCCGGTGCCCACAATACACTTGTGCCAAAAATCGTTGATGGGTTGAAAGAATATGATGCGTTTGATGATACGCTGATTATTGTTGGTGGTATTATTCCCGATGGCGACCGAGAGAAGCTCTATGAGCTTGGTGTCGCAGAGATCTTTGGGCCAGGGACACCGATGGAAGAGACCGTCTCATTTATCCGAGAAAATGCACCTGAGCGACGCTAACGCTGTATGAGTCAGGCAACACATTCAGCTCTCATCGAAGATTTATTGGCAGGGAAACATCGAGCACTCGCTCGGGCGATTACAAAAATCGAAAACCGATCGCCGGGCTACCGCGATCTCGTCTCGGAGCTTCATTCGCACACCGGTAATGCCACGGTTGTGGGAATCACGGGGAGCCCTGGTGCAGGAAAGTCAACGCTTGTCGATAAACTTGCAAAACAGTACCGCGACCAGGGAGACACCGTTGGGATCATCGCGGTCGACCCATCTTCACCATATACTGGTGGTGCTGTGCTTGGTGACCGCATCCGAATGGCTTCAAATGTCGGTGATATGGATGTCTTTTTCCGATCGATGAGCGCACGAGGACAGCTTGGTGGCCTCTCGACAGCAACGGCAGATGCCGTAAAGGCACTCGATGCATTTGGCAAGGATCGAATTATCATTGAGACGGTCGGTGCTGGTCAAAACGAAATTGATATTGTCAAAACAGCAGATACCGTCGTCGTATTGGTCCAGCCGGGGTCGGGCGACGACGTGCAGATGCTCAAAGCAGGTATCTTAGAGATCGGTGATATTTTTGTGGTTAATAAAGCTGATATGTCCGGTGCGACAAAGACCGTCGCAGATCTTGAAGAGATGATTCATATGCGAGGCGATCCAATGGCTGGGTTAGACACCGGCCATCACGGATTTGAGATCCCAGAGCATCCTGACTCGCCTGACGGCGATAATGAAGATCGATGGGAACCGCCAGTCTTGAAAACGGTCGCAACACACAATGAGGGGATTACTGAATTCCGTGGCGCACTCGAAAAACACTATACACACCTCAAGACAACTGGTGGTCTCCAAGCGAACGCACGGATCCGATATGCTGAAGAGATCAGACAGCACCTTCGATCGGATGCCGCTAGACTGTTAGAATCCGAGATTGAAGCTGCCGGTGGTATCGATCGGTTGGCAGATCAGGTTGCAGATCGACGCACCGACCCATATACGATCGCAGACGAGCTGTTACAGCCACTCACAGAGTGCGTAGAAAACAGGCTCGACAGCTGATATCCCCGTGTCGTCTATCAAATTTACTGGCAGTCCCGACCGGTTTTAACATCCCACAGACCGTAGTCGATAGTATGGATCTCCGACGCGGACTTGGATACGCTACTCTTGGTCTCGGTGCGATCGCTGCAGTTAATACCACCCTCCGCCGCCGTACTCCGTCGCTCGAACCGGCACTCGAGGGTCACCAACAGCTCTACCGATGGCGTGGAATGAACGTTGCATATACTGAAGCAGGTGACCCATCTAACCCAGATCTCGTCTGTTTACACGGAATCAATGCCGCAGGTTCGAGCGGTGAGTTCCGAGAAATATTTGACGAGCTCGCTGAAGAGTACCACGTAATTGCTCCTGACCTACCTGGATTCGGTCGATCGGACCGCCCACCGCTTCGGTACTCTGCAGCACTGTACGAGGATTTCATAATCGACTTTCTGTCAGAATTCAATGAACCAGCAGTGATTGCATCTTCGCTTACCGGTGCATACGCCGCTGCTGCTGCAAATGAGACACCGATCGCTTCGCTTGTATTGATCTGCCCAACGACGGTCGCAGGTCCAGAACCCCCAAAAGGAGCGCTGCTTGAGCTGTTTAGACTCCCACTTATTGGCGAAGCACTATTCAACGTAGTTGTCTCAAAACCATCGATCAGCTACTTCAACGACGATCACGGCTACTATAATATGGAGAAGGTTAGTGACGAGTGGCAAGAGTATGAGTGGACCACCGCACATCAACCAAACGCCCGATTCGCACCAGCATCGTTCATTAGTGGCTATCTGAATACGGACATCAATCTGGATGTCGTGCTTCGATCGCTTGAGCTACCAGTAACGATCGTATGGGGGCGAGAAGCGGATATTACGCCACTTTCGAACGGGAGGGCGCTGGCTGAATCTGCAGATGCAACACTGATTGTCCTTGATGATTCGATGCTGTTACCACACGTTGAGTTTCCATCAGAGTTTCTTGAGGGAGTTAGCGACCGAATCGTCGCCATAAAAAACTAGCGCCGGTTACGCAGGTCGGAAGACGACAACCCGATCATCAGATGTCTTTCGATGTTCGACACCTACAGTTACTGTTTGTCCAGTTTCTACGTGCTCGGGATCGACACCACGAACAATACCGGTGAGTCGGACTGGACCGAACGTGACAACTGCGGTTGCATACGGTGTATCATCCGCAAAGCCTGGTGCAGCGACATAGATCACACTATAAGTTTCGATCGTTCCCGTTTCTGGAAGCGGTGTTTCCGTGAGTTCAGTGGAGCCAGTATATGGGCAGACCCGACGTGGCGGAAGCGACCCATGGCCAGCAGGAGATTGTAAATAGTAGCCTGAGCCGTCTTCGATCGCATCAAGCCACTCATCATAGCCGGTATCTTTGATCCGATCGCTCATTTGTCCACCTCCAAAATATGGACAACCGCACTTGCAACGGTTCCCCCCGCATTGTGTGTCAGTCCAATCTCTGCATCAGAAACATGGTTGCTATTCGGGTGATCCCCACGTAGCAGGCGTGTCATCTCTGCAATCTGGCTCCCACCAGTTGCGCCAACTGGGTGGCCTTTTGCTTTCAATCCTCCCGAGAGGTTAATCGGTCGATCGCTGTCTGCAGTAGTCTCACCACGCGCTGCAGCCCCAATCCCCGCACCGGGCTCGTAAAATCCGATCGATTCAAGCGCCAGCACTTCTGCGATCGTAAAGCAGTCGTGTACTTCTGCAACGTCGACGTCATCCGGTGTGACTCCTGCTTCGGCATAGGCCATCTCTGCAGCTGCTGTTGCGGCCGGCGTCTGCGCCATGTGCTCTCGTTCACTGAGTGCTGCTCTGTCGCTTCCTTGTCCAGTTCCGGAGATGGTAACTGGTGCATCAATATCATTCTCGGCTGCATAGCTATCGGAGACGAGGACAATCGCGCTCGCTCCATCAGTGATTGGGCATGCATCAAATAATCCAAGCGGAGAGGCAACCTGTGGTGCATCTAATACCTGTCCAACCGTTATTTCACGTTGGTACTGTGCATATTCGTTCGGAACCGCATTCTTGTGATTCTTCACTGCGATGTGTGCAAGGTCTTCTCGATCGCCACCAAACGAATCAAAATATGCCTGCGCCATCAGTGCATACGCGCCGGGGAACGTGATCCCTGCACGAACCTCAAACAACGAATCAGCAGCGATGGACAGCGCGTCAGTCGCTGCTGGTGTCGAGAGGTTTGTCATTCGCTCCATCCCACCGGCAAGGATTACGTCTGCCGCACCCGATCGAATCGTCCGAACAGCCGCTCGAACGGCGACACCAGCAGACGCACACGCAAGTTCGTATCGCGTAGCCGGGCAATGAATACCTGCTGCATCAGCCATAATCGGCGCTTGATGGCTTTGTCGTTCTGCATCTGCACCCATGAAGTTGCCATAGTTGAGTTCATCAACATCCGACCGAGCGACACCGGCATCGTCAAATGCCCGCTGAGCCGCCTCCGCGAAGAGATCGCGGCCCGTTCGATCGGGTGCACTCCCAAAATGTGTGAGACCGACGCCAGCGACGCGTACCGTTTTCATACATGAATGTTGATGTGGGATACGGTATATGTGTGCCGGATCACTGGTCTCGTTGTGCTATTCGTATGGTTGTCTGTGTTAGCCGATGTACCGGAGCTCGTCGTCGCTCGGAATCTGCGTCTGTTGACTCTGCATCTCACGGATCTTTCCTGCTACCTCTTCCATCTCCTCGGCACGCTCTTCTAGCGAGCCGAAGTCAACCTCGATTGAGAGTACAGATTGTAGTACCTCAAGCACTGCCTGTGCGCTCTTTGGATCGACAAGATAGCCGCTCGTTTCCCCCATCAAGCAGGCGACATCCAGTCCACGCCGCTTTCCAAGACCAAGCAAGAGGCCACTGACACCAACGATTCCGCCAGCGGGTTCATCAGCCCGGAACTCAACGTCCACCGCTTCGAGTGATTCTTTGAGTGCAGCATCTGTCACTGCCCCGAGGACGGTGTACTCTTCGACAAGTTCACCAGTTGGTACCCCACCGAGTGCGAATGCTCGTTCAACATCGAACGACTCTGCGATCGTCAAGATTGCGTCGGTGAGTGTATAGTGACCAGCGTTTGTGGCCGCCTGGTGGTCACCTGTAAGCACGAGCAAGTCTGGTGCATCATCTGGTGTATGCACTGCATGGAACTCCGCACAGGTCAACGACGCGACGCCTTCATCGTCGATCGTCACTTGTGGGGGGAACTCCTCCGCATAGAGCCGACGGACAAGCTCACTGTCCAACTCTTCAAGAATATGTTCTGCGGCGAGTTTACCAACGTGACCGACACCCGGCAATCCCTCGATAAGAACCGGATCTGTCAACTCCGGGTCAGCAACTCGCTCAATATCGATCGCGTCCATGCACAGTACTCGTGTCCGGATAGGTTAAGAGGGCGTCGGTACGGCTGCGTTAGGTGTCGTCACGTTTCCGTGCCCTGCGATACTCGCCATACGGATCGTCCGGATTAAACGGCGCGGGAGCAGTGTTGATTGCCGTTGCACCACACTCCGGACAACTGTCCTCAAGCGTGTACACTGGTCGATCGTGCGCTTGTTCCCAAACTGAACAGATATGGATGTCGGATTTCATAAAAAGCTGCAAGAAACGACTTATTCGTCGTCTTCACGGCGCTCTCTGTGGAACTCTCCGAGGCCACCAACGGATTTGATCGCCGCAGTTGCGCGAGAGGCGCTTGCCTCAAGTTCTGCTTCAGCGGTTTTATAATCCGGCGCTCGGACCTTGATCCGATACTCAGGTGAGCCAACATAGGAGACAGATAGTTCAACCTCTTCTGGGACCTCGCCGTTGCCTTCAGCTGCTTTGAGCGCATCTTTGATTGCGTCAACACCCTCAGGCGTCGCAATTGAGAGGTCAACGTAGCCAGTCACATTAACGTAGGGCACCGACACGTTCTCACGAGCAGTCTCGACGATCGCATCGATCTCATCTTCGCTGAGTTCGGTGTCTTCGAGCGCTTCGGTGCCGTGAATTGCTGCTTCTTCGAAGGCATCATAGAGCGTTTCGTACTCCGTGAGCATTGCATTCGCAATCTCACTGTACGTTTCGTTTTCAATATCTTCGCCGAATGCAAGCAGCATCCAATTATCGGCTTTCTGCTCGTTTTTCCACTCTTGGATCTTTTCTTTGTGCTGGTGCTCGTTGACGTCCTTGATTGAGAGGTCGATCTGTTGGGACGACTCGTTTACTTCGAGCACTTTCGCAACCACTGTTTGTCCTTCACGGACGTGGTCGCGAACGTTTTTGATCCAGCCGCTGGCGACCTCGCTAATGTGGGCAAGCCCGCGCTTGTCCTCATACTCTTCGAGGTCGACGAACACACCGAAATCGGCGATTTCATCTACCTTTCCAACGACGAGGTCACCAGGTTCGGGCCAGCCACTGTACTTCATCGGTTATCGTGCCTCGACGGTCTCGACAATCTCGTGTTCGATCTCTGCTTTTCCACCGGTTGGAACTGCGAGCGTTGTTCCGCAAACAGCACAGCTGATAACGCTTGCTGCTTTCTGGAAGACGATCTGTTCGTTCTCACAGTCACCACATTTAACGCGTAGGTAATCTCCTGCCATAATTTACTCCTGGAACTCAAGTCGGCCTGCGCGCCATCCTTTTCGCATGTGGGCTTTCCCACACTCTGCACAGCGGTATTTCAGGTTCGTCTTTTTGGTTGGTTTGTCACCACCAGGAACTTTCGAGAACTTCCCGGCGTTACCGATCGACGCTTTCTGACGTTTGCGCTGTCGGTCTTGGACTTTTTTCATTCCAGTCGATCGGCCGGTTCGGACCTTCTCGACTTCGTGTTCGTGGTGTGCGCGGCAATGCGGACAGTATGTATTTAATCGGCGTGGCATCTGCATAGCTATCTACCTTAGCGGGACTTCGATATCGGGCGTTAAAACCCGTTTGGTTCGGACCCGAGTGTGTGAGTGACTCGTACACTACCGGTGACAGTTCTGTGCCAGCCGCCACACTGCATCGAAGCGGTTAAACACAGACATTTCGAACAGTGGGGTATGCAGAACCTCATCGTTAGAGGGGACCCGGGGATCCGGAAGGATGCTATCATCGAGTACGATGGGAAAGAACAAGTGTGCTTTTCGATCCAACGACAGGGCGACTGGCACGGCCCTGAGGAGGTCCAACTCTGGTGTACGATCGGCACTGAAGACGAGCGCGAAGCCTATGAAAAACGAGAGTACGTCCCGCACTGGTTGGACGTTGATACGATTGACGCCGCAGAGCTTGATGTAATTAAAGCACGCGGCGAACTGTCCGTTTAAACGCGGTCTCTGTTATCCGAATTTATTATCGTTCGAGAAGCGAGCGTTAGCGCACTCGATAGATCCGAACCGCACCGGTTTCATATGCAAGTTCAACCGTTTCAAGCTCTGTAATCGAAATCTCACCGTAGCGTTGTTCCTCGGTTGGACCAATCCAAATGTACGTTACCCCATACGCATCCAGCACTGCCTGTTGGGCTTCTGGATCACCGACAAACGCCCGATCGACCTCCGTTACTCTCGCGTAGTACGCCTCATCGCCGCGATAGCCAACCTCGTGTGACCAACCCGCAACCGTTGGCACACCAGTCAGTGTTGAGGCAGGATTCGCTCGCCATGTATAGATGCCTGGGTGCGACCCGTCTTCGGCAAGCCCTTCAGGAGAGATGGATGCCCCCGGCGCTTCAAGTAGAACATCCCCACGCTCGGATTCAGCGTCAAGCCACCGAATTGCGTCTGCTTCTTCGGGATAACGCTCCTCTGTGAACTGCGTTGCATGGAGCGTTCCTGCGTTATTGTTCGCAAAATGATCTGCGAGCGCATACCCCGCATACGGAAGCGTAACCGCAAATAGAATCACAACCACAACAATTCCGGCCGTTTTTCGTGTTTGTTTGCTCGGCCACCACTGTGCAATCTTTTCGCGTGGGGCAATGAATGAGCTAAGCACAACACCCATTGCGACCGACCAGACGATCCACACCTGAAAGTACACTTTGAATACGGTATTCAGCCGCAGTGGGCCGGCTTGTTCGACAACGTACACGAGTTCGACGATTCCGATCAGCCCCGCACCGCCGATGAGTAGCGCAGTTTCAAATCCAACATCTCGATCAAACCGGAGCGCGATCCATCCAAGCAGTAGCAGGGGTCCTGCAACTGCTAAGATCGCAAACGATGAGATGACCGCCGCAATCAGTGTCACACCAACTGCTGCAGCAATCGCAAGGACGCCAGTTCGGCTCGGGGCAATTCGTCCAATCAGATACAGCCCAAATGCCGCTACAAACGCCCCATGAACGATCAGGAGCCCACTCAGTGCGCTTCGATCGCTCCCCGCAAGCAGCGAAATCTCTTGTCCGCTCGTCGCAGTCAGTAAGAAGGGCGCACCAAGTGCAAAACTCAACCCGCCAACGATCGCGGCCACAATCAGCGCGCCGCCGGTTCGCCCAACCTCTGTTGCGATCGCAGTGGTCGGTAGCCGTTTCTCAATGCTTGCGTGTGCTGACGCCCCTCGTGGGAGCACAGTGAGTGGATGTGCCGGTGCAAACGTGAGTGCGAGCCACACGACGCCGATAATTGTTGGGACGCTCCATGTGTCAACAATAACTTGTAAGCCGCCAAGTATTGGGACTGCGACAAACAGCAGGAACTGCCGCCAGCGCCGATCGGGCTCCGGCGTGAGCCAGTAGCTAAATGCAAGCGCAATACCGAGCAACAAGAACGGAATACCCATCATGTGTGCGTGAAGATCACCGTTGAGCCACGCAAACAGTGGAAACTCGTTGATTGTTCCGGGGATAATCCGACTCGGTGCCCAGTAGCTAAATCCAGCTTCACCAGCCAACACGGTTTCCGGCTCTGTGCCGACGCCCTGGGCCCATCCATCGGCGATCGCAACTGCAATTTGATCGGGAAGAGACGTGATTATGCGCCATCCAGCTGTGATGAGATTCCCTGCGAGTCCAACAAACACCGCACCACAGAGTCCAGCAAATCGGGCAGGGTACCCTCGATGCGCGGCGATCGAGGCAGCGAGATCATACACCCCAACAACAACCATCGCAAAAAAGCCAGCCAGTGCGAGGTTGTACGCAAAATCCGCACTTGTGCCGGTGAGAAGCGCAAGTAGCACCGTCATCAGGTGTCCACCGTAGTAGTACTGCACTGACTCGCCAGCGAACCACATTGATTCCGGGGGCAGCGTTTCAGCGCGGAGGAGCGATCGAAGAAGCCCATAATCAAGGAACTTCTCTCCACCTGCAGCGCTCACTGCTGGATCTGCGGTCCTAATTGCGACAACCAGGAAGAATGCAAGTGTAAACACTATTGCCGACGCGACAACGGTATTTTGGTCCCATGTGATTTCTTCAGCAAGTGTCAGCTGTCGATCGCGCAGTGCATCGAGGTCAAAAGCACAGAGTGCCGATATAAAAGTGAGGCCGATCAGTCCTGCGGCGAGTGCAACCGGTCCAAACGTAAGATGACCAATCCAGTAGGCGATTGTTGTCAGAATAACGAGCGCGATCGGAAGTGCGAATCCAACACCAGTTGTATGAAACCGTGAAAAAAGCCGTGCAGCGATCGGATAGCCCAAGAATCCGAGTACAGCATATGCGAGGAGCCACCACGCTACGAGGAGGTATTCCATTAATCAGGGGAGCACACCGTGATCAAATACATCTTTTGACTTTCACCGACTTGGCGACAAATTCAAACGGCTTTTACTGACTCCGCCAATACCCACTCGCATGTCACAGAGTCTCGGAATCGTTATTCCTGCGTTCAATCCGGATATTGAACGATTGCGAGACTATATTCGGGGGCTTACTGAGACCGTGGACCCCAGCGTTATTCGCGTCGAAATAGACGATCCGGATCCAGAGCATATCTCTGCGGTGTCTACGTTGCCTGCAACCGTTGCAATCTCGGACACACGCCGTGGGAAAGGAACCGCAATTACGGCCGGGTTTGAAGCGCTTGAGACCGATATCCTTGCATTTGCGGATGCCGATGGGAGTACCGCACCAACTGAATTTAAACGCATTATCTCATCGATTTGTACTGAGAGCGCAGACCTTGCAGTTGGGTCACGCAGACATCCACAGTCGATCGTGAGTTCACATCAGACGTTTGCTCGACGGCGGCTAGGTGATGCATTTGCAGCTACTGCGCGACTCCTGCTTGACGCGCCGCTCTATGATTACCAGTGTGGTGCCAAAGCGATCACCGCTGACACATGGAGTCGGGTTCGATCGCACCTCCATGAACAGGGGTTTGCATGGGACATCGAGCTTATTGCACTGGCTGCTGCGACGGATGCGCGTATTGTCGAAGTACCGATCGAATGGGAAGATATGCCTGGCTCAACCGTCTCCCCGCTTTCGGATGGGCTACATATGGCGCGGGGGCTTGTTGTCTCCAGACACCGTTCTCGAGTGGTCAGTGGCGATCGAGTTCATACATATCTTAATCGAAAAACCACCGAAACACCATCACTGATCGAGCGTATTGCAGAAACAGGGGCCGGTACAAGTGTAGTCGACCCCACACATGGGGCACAATAGAATGCCCACTGAAGATGCCCTCTCTGAGCTCGTTTCTGGCAAACGGTTCGGACAGTTTGCTTCAGTTGGGGCGGTCGGGGCAACGATCGATCTCTCAGTGAGTACAACGCTTACACTCTCCGAGTGGGTCCTTCCTGAAATTGCGAAGCTAATCGGCGCAGAGCTTGCGATTATTGTGATGTTTGTGATCAACGACCGGTGGACGTTTGCTGAGAACGGCCGTACCGGTCGCTGGCATACCGTTCGGCGATTCCTAAAATCGAATCTCGTTCGAAGTGGTGGACTTGCCGTACAGTTTCTGGTTGTTCGGTTTCTCACACGTACTGATATTACGGTCGTTATCTCAGGTACAGACATCTGGCCGGTGTTGACGATGCCGATCGCAATTGGCTGTTCATTCCTCGTCAATTATATTGCAGAGAGTCTGTTTACATGGCGGGTCACGGCATGAATCATGTGACTCTCTGTGTCGCCGAAAAGTCGCATACGGCGATTGAATCATAACCCTTAACCGTCACACCCGTTTTGGTTGATACAGCGGGATGGGATAGCCAGGAGATTCCGCCGGGCTCATAACCCGGAGATCAGTAGTTCAAATCTACTTCCCGCTACTGATCACTTTTCAGCGCGCCAATATTGAAGAGCGAGAGCCCGGTCGTTCAAAACTTATAGTTCGATTTTGAGCCCAAGTCACCATCCGATTCTAGCGGTCCCAACCCACGAAACTCGTATCGATCGTCGCTCAAATAAACCGTCCCGTCTTCAACAGTTATTTTCACATCGTTGAGATACGCTCCTTCACACGGTCCGAAGTTACAGTAGCCAGTATCCGATTCAAAATAGGCTCCATGATTTGTGCAGATAATCTCCCCGTTTCGCATCTCTGCACCTGACCCTTTATCCAATTTAATATGCGTGTAATGTTGGCAGTAATTCAGCCATCCGATCGGCCCATCTTCGAGCTGTGTCAAAATTGCCTCTTTTTCGGTCTCTTCAGCAGGGTCGTACACTCGGAAAATGAACGTTGAGTCGTTTGGTATCTCATCTACCGATGTAATTCGATCGCCCGTCATTGTTCACTCTTGATAATGAACTGGCTTAGAATCCACGGAACACAGATATGAGCAGCGAGAACGTTTAGCCAGCCGACACCGAATCAATACTGTGGCTCGCTTCGATGCAGTAGTGTTCGACCTCGACGATACGCTTTGTACACAGACACAATCCGGTTCGGAAATCTATTATGGAGCGTTTCGTGAAGCAGGGATCGACTCATTTGGCACACCAGCCGATCTATGGGGTGCCCTTGTTGGCTCACCAGACCCCGTGGACGATGTCGGCTATCTCGCAGCCGGTTTTACCACTGTTGCCGCACAGTATGGACAGACGCCGATCGACGCTGAAGCGCTGGCAGATGGATTTCTTTCGGTTGTCGATCACAGTGCGGTTACATTTCTCCCCGATGCAAAGCACGTTCTTAAAACCGTTAGTGAATCTTTCTCAATAGGGCTGTTGACGAATGGCCCATACCGAAGACAGGCACAAAAAATCGCGGCACTCAATATTGAATCAGCGTTTGAAGCGATCGTGTACGCAGGTGATCTCCCTCGTCAAAAACCCAACCGAGAGCCATTTGATCGGGTTCTGGATACGCTTGGATCGACACCGTCACGAACGATGTATGTCGGCAATTCGCTTCGGCATGATGTCGCTGGCGCACAGGGTGTCGGAATGACTGCAGTCTGGTACACACCAACAGGTGCGGATCCCGCACCGTACGAGCCGGAATACATCATCGAATCATTGGCTGAATTGCTTTCTGTGGTGAGCCGATGACACCGATCGAAGCGATTGTTGCTGCCTGTTTTCCAACCGAATCAGTGCGATCAACAACAGAGCCATCCCAGGGGAACGAAAAACGGACGTCTATTGTCACACTCAGCAGCGGCCGTCAAGTCGTCATTCAGCAATCACGATCAGAGCGTTCACTTGAGACCCAGTTTGTACTCACTCGTGAGATTATTGCTCGAACGGATGTCCCTGTCGCAGCACCGATCGCTGCAGGCGCCCTTGACGGAACACCGTATCTCATTTCTGAACACGTTGCAGGAACGGATTTGCACACCCAATTCACGCAGTACGATCAAACTGATCAGCGCGAGATTGCGTATACGTTTGGACGCGTTCTTGGAACGCTTCATGATGCATTTCAATTCTCTCGGTGTGGAGATGTCTTTGCAATTAACGGCTCACTTGCTGTGCAACCATCCACGGGCGATTCATGGCTGCGATCGTATGCACTTGCCGGGATTGACGCACTCCCTGACGCGTTCGATCGGTATCGAGAACCGCTCACCAATACAATCAACGAAGCCAACAGTTCGGAAAATCTCGACGCGCGGCTGTATCCATGGGATCTCAGACCAGGGAATGCGCTCGTCCGAGATGGAGAACTCACGGCGATCGTTGACTGGAGTCAGCCGAAAGCCGCACCGCCGGGGCTGTCTGTGGCAAAAGTTTCACACCTTGTTGCTGCGTGGTATGGAGAATCACCAGCGCAGTTACACGCTGCGTTGCGATCGGGGTACCGATCGATTCGCTCGCTTCCATCAGTTTCAACTGTCGAACAGATCGCCGCACTCACGCACTCTGCAGTGGATTCAAACGGTATCATAACACGACCGGGATACCCTGAACAGCGCGGTATGGCTGCAGCCGACTTTCATCGAACACACTTCGATCGCATTCTTGAATCGTAGCAGCACACCCCTCATTTCGTCTGTTCTTGGCTATTTTCACGAGGAGAAAATCCCGTAGTTTACGGCGGAGAGGAGGGTCACGCGGTCTGTGTGTCGTAGTGCTGTGATTCAACCTGCCGATCGTACAGGATTGAAAGGAGCGTTGTCACTGGTCCGGCTCCCGCTGCCTCTCCGATCGAGATCCCATCAACACGATCGACGGGTCGAATCTCCCATGTCGAGTTCGTCACAAACACCTCATCAGCACTCCGAAGGTCATCAGGGCGATACCGACCAGTTTCAACCGGAATCGATTCGGACTCGGCGAGTTCGATCACGGTCTGGCGTGTGATTCCGGGGAGTACAGGCCCCTCGAGCGAGGGAGTTTTGAGCGCATTGTCATCCACAAAAAAGAGATTGCTCGTTGCCCCCTCCGCGATGAAGCCGTCTTGATCAATCATCACTGCTTCGTCAGCATCGCTTACACGGAGTTCAAGCCGAGCCAAAATCCCATTCAGATAGTTGTGCGTTTTTGCCCGTGCAGGGAGTGCATTGTTCGGGATTCGTTTTGTTTTGACTGTTTGTAGCGTCGCTGGCCCATCCCAAACAGGTGTGCTCTCTTTCCCTCCACGCGGGAGTGAACTCACATACACCACCACTGTTGGATCACTCGTTGGCTGTGGCGTGAGTTTCCCGGGTTGGACACCGCGGGTGATTGCAAGTTTCACATATGCATCAGTGAGATTATTTGCATCTAATGTGTCGTCGATTCGCTGTTTTAGTGTCTCACGGGAGAGCCCATGATCCAATTGCAAAATTGTGCATGTCTCATCAAGGCGATCGGCGTGGCTGTCCCATTTAAATACGTCTCCGCCATACGCACGGAGCGTCTCAAATGCGCCATCACCGTACATAAATCCACGATCGCGAACGGAAACTGTCGCCTTCGATGCAGGGACAAGCGATCCGTCTACGTGGTAGTACAGCTCTTTTTTATCCCTCTTCTCACTCATCGTCCCACCGCCACTCATTTCCTGCGTCGTGTTCGCGTCGCCATCGAGCACAGAGTGAAACAAAGTTTTCAATCATTGGTTTTCCTTCGTCTGTGAGGATGCTCTCGGGATGGAACTGGACGCCGATATGTGGTTTTTTGCGATGTCGAACGCCCATCACAACATTCCGTTCATCTTCGGTGCTCGCGGTTTCGATTAGCTCGGCAGGTAGGTCAGGCCGGTCGACACAGAGCGAGTGATATCGCCCAACTTCGATCCCCTGTGGGAGTCCTGAAAAGACACCACGCCCATCATGTACGATCACCGATGGTTTTCCGTGAACGACTTCCGGTGCGTGACCCACGCGAGAGCCACCTGCAGCACACAGTGCCTGATGGCCCAAGCAGACACCAAGAATTGGCCGTGAAAGCGCATACAGCGCAATTGATGACCCTGCTTGCGCTGGTGTTCCTGGACCTGGAGAGATAACGATTCCATCAGGGTTTATTTTACGGACATCCGCAACATCGATCGCGTCATTCCGTTTGACGAGTACCTCATCGGCAAACTCACCGACATATTGGACGAGGTTGTACACAAACGAATCATAGTTATCAACGACAAGAATCGTTGTTTCGGATGTCGGGGAAACTTCAGTCATTGTGAGGCCTCTTTGATCGCAAACTGATGATCAGTGAGTGCGGTGTCGATCGCGGTTATGAGCGCTTTGGCTTTTGCAAGCGTTTCGTCGTACTCTGCATCAGGGATCGAATCATGGACGATCCCAGCGCCGACTCTGAGATGGTACTTCGACTCGTGACGAGTAAGCGTCCTGATCACAATATTGAGGGTTGCATTGCCGTCGAATCCAAACACACCGATCCCACCGGTGTATGGTCCTCGTTGGGTATCCTCCATCTCGTCGATAATCTCCATTGTTCGTGGCTTCGGTGCGCCAGTGATCGTGCCCCCAGGGAATGTTGCTGCGATCGCGTCTGCAAGCGACACATCGTCCCGAAGCGTTCCATCAACAACAGATACGAGGTGCATCACCTCAGAGTAGCGATCGACACGCCGATATTCGCTCACGTCTACGGTTCCATACGCACAGATTTTCCCGAGATCGTTTCGTTCGAGATCGACCAACATCGCATGTTCTGCTCGTTCTTTTTCGTCAGTCGTCAGATCGTCTGCGAGCGCAGCATCTTCTTCCGGTGTCTTCCCGCGTGGGCGTGTTCCGGCGATCGGTTCCGTAACAATCCGGTCGTCGATCCGCTCAATAAGCAGTTCGGGGCTTGCACTGACTAGGTCGACGCCACTCCAGCGTTTTCCACCGGTACCATGGGCGCGACCGGAGAACTCGATGAGTGCAGAGTACGGGGACGGGTTGACTCGGCGGAGGGCATCATACGCTTCAACGGGGTGGACCGCAGCAGGAGCAACCAATCGTTGAGAGATGTTTGCTTGGAAGGTATCTCCATCGCGAATATACTGTTTGACTTGTCGGACTCGATCGGCAAACGCCGCCCGGCCGCAGTCGCTCTCAAACGTTGCGGTATCCGTTTCGACAGGTGGTGAACCAACTGCCGGGTCACCGGTGTGCATCCGATCAGCAAACGCCAATGCCCGCTCACATGCCTGATCGTAGATGTCGTCGAGAGCGCTAGTCTTGTCCGCAGTGTCTGGTATCTGTGGACAGACCGTGATCCGAACCAGCGTCTCCTCCCCGATATCATCCGTGTGCCATGCTGCAAGACAGTCATATTTCGATAGCTTGAGACGCGGAATCGATCGATCGTCAACTGCAGTTTCGGGAAGTGTTTCTAACTCGCGAGCAATATCGTAGGAGAGCCAGCCAATTGCTCCGCAGGGGTACGGCACCGGGCACGAGTCGGTGACGATCGTTTCGTTCGAAAGAAATCCCTCGAGTGCGCTCAGTGACGGCGTCTCACGGCGATAATCTCCAGTTGCGTCTGTGTCAGCGTGGCGCTCTCTAACCGCTGCGTCTGCGCTGACTGTTAGTGTGTCATACGGCTCTGTCGCAAAATAGCCCCATCCGGCCTGTCCCCCTGTCGTTTCCAAAAATACGCCACCAGGGCCAGTTCGTGCCCGACGGTATGCGGTAAATGGGTCTGAAACCGTCTGCCGGAACTCGATCGGTACTCGAGCCCCGGATGGTGCATCGGCAGCGATCGACCGGAACTCCGATCGATCGGTGACGACGTGTGGTTCGCTCATACCGTCTCTTTCACACCATGTGGCCTAACAGTTTCGCGGTACGATAGCCCATCCACTGGTGTCAGTTCTCTGCAGCCCGGTCAATCCATTTTGCAACGACGCTCTCTGGGACGTCGATCGCATCTGAAAGCGCAACGGCATCTGCTGCTGCAAGCTCTGTAACCGTTACAATTCCTTCATTATTGAGACGCTCTGCATATGCGGGTCCGATTCCTTTGATTGACTGGACTGGGTCACCCGAAGCTTCCGCTTCATCCGACTCTTCAGGGGTATCTGTACCCACGGCCTCCGCTGGCTCGGCTACAGTATCTGACTCATCTGACTCATCAACAAGCGAGCCTGTAGACGCAGCCGCATCGGTTTCTTCGGCAACTGCGGCTGATTCATCAGCTTCGATTTCCTCACTGGCTTCTTCTCCGTCGTCAGCAGTTTTCCCTTCGTCTTCTTCGTCTTCTTCGTCTTCTGAGACCAACCGATCATTCGAATCGATCCCCGCAGCTTCTGCTGGCTCCGCTGCCTCTTCAGGTTCATCCGGCTCCTCAACAAGCGATCCAGTTGATGCGCTGGCGTCGGTCTGCGCTGCAACAGGTTCGTCGGCCTCATCAGTTGCCTCCTCGGCCGGACTCTCAGCAGCTGTTTGTTCGTCATCGTCTCCTTCCCGTTCGACAGTCACCGCTGTTTCCCTTTGTGCGGCGTCATCATCGTTACCACCAATCCCAAGAATAGATTTGAGCTTCTGTAGCAAGGCCATTGCCGATGGCTACGAGGGGCGAATATTTAAAAACCAGTCTCGTGTCAGTTATCTCACCGCTCAGAGAGGGTGAATGTATGCTCGCACTCAAAGTGTTTCTCGGAGTGCTTGGTTCATCGTGTCAATTGGTGCGGTATACTCGGTCCAAATCTCAAATGCCTCAACACCCTGAAATAGCAACATCCATGCCCCATCAATTGTCGTTGCACCGATCGAGGCTGCATCTTCGAGCAGCCGCGTCTCAAGCGGTGTGTACACTGCATCCAATACCGCAAGGCCTGGGTGAAGAAGCGATTTCTCGACTGGTGTTTTGTCTGCGTTCATTCCAACGCTTGTTGCATTCACGAGTAGCTCCGCCTCCGAGAGAACATCTGGAAGAATGTCTAATCCGCCTCCGGTCGCATTTGGTACCGCTTCAGCAAGGTCGATCGCACGTGCTGCGGTTCGGTTTGCGATCGTGACTGTTGCACCCGCGTCTGCCAATGCAAACGCGGCTGCTCGCCCAGCACCACCTGCACCAATAACAACCGCATGTTTATTTTCGATCGAAACCCCATGGTGTGTGAATGATCGGGTGACGCCAACTGCGTCGGTATTGTAACCTCTTGGTCTCGAAGCGGTGAAATCAACGGTGTTTACTGCACCAATACGTTCTGCGAGCGGATCCGTCTGTACGATTGAACACACATCTTGTTTGAATGGTATCGTCACATTTAGCCCGGCAACACCAAGCGCATCAGCACCAGCAATGGCTGCTTCAACGTTGTCCACTGCCGGTTCGAACGTCACGTACCGTGCATTCACTCCGAGTTCATCATACGCAGCCTCATGCATTGGGGGCGATCGAGAGTGCCCGACTGGGTTCCCAATCAGTCCATATACGTCCATACCTCATCGATGATTGCCGATCGGAAAAACGGTGAGTATTCCAATAGCCACCTACTGTAGGTAGTTGTGATCGGAATCGTTGTCAGCCGGGCAGATTACGCCTCGACACATATTCGAGACCAGTTGCTTGAGTGTACATCTTGGGAGACGCAGACAGACGAATCCCGTCCCGACGCGGATGGCGGCGGGACCTACTATACGACCCCAGGATTCGAGCTTCGAGAGTTTGATGAGCTACATATCTATCTCGATGATCCATCAGTTGCATTTTCAGCACCCGAACAGTTGGAGTTCGTTGTCTTTGTTTCCAGACACTCAGGGAACACCGGGAAGCTTCTAACAGCACATGTTACTGGGAACTTTGGCCCTGCAGAGTATGGCGGAACAGATGGTGGATTAGCCCGTGCAGCACCGAACGCACAGAAAGCGATCGTCGCGTCCATGCAACAGTATGCACCTGACGAATACGATGTTGGGATTGAATGTACCCATCACGGACCATCAGAGATGACTGTCCCGTCGCTGTTTGCAGAGGTCGGGAGTGACGACCCACAGTGGCGTGATCCTGAGGCTGCACGGGCTGTCGCGAAGGCTGTATTAGATTGTCAAACAGACGCCGACCGAATCGATTCTGATGGAAATACACGCCACGTTGTTGGGTTTGGCGGTGGACACTACGCACCGCGGTTTACTCGGGTTGTGATGGAAACGGACTGGGCTGTTGGCCACATCGGTGCTGATTGGCAACTCGAAGAGCTTGGTGATGCAACAGCAAACTGTGATGTTATTGATCGAGCATTCGCTGCAAGCAATGCAGCACTTGCAGTCGTTGAGGGGACAAAGCCGACACTTACGTCTGTTATTTCCGAGCTTGGATATCGAGTTGTCAGTGAGACGTGGCTCTCAGTTGTTGGTGATCGATCGCTCTCGCTTGTCAAGCAAGTCGAGTCAGAACTCTCCTCGATAGACGATGGGCTTCGATTCGGAGCTGGTGAGACAGACTCCGACGAACTCACTTACGTCTCGCTTCCCGATGAACTGTTGGCAGCCGCATCCGGAATTGATCTCGATCGAACATACAGGGCAGTCAAATCCCATACCGTCGCCTTCGAAACTACAGAGGGTGCAACGAAACCAGTCGGCCGCGCAGCCATCCACAGTAATGACGCGTATGATGCACTCATCGACGAAGTTTCTGCTATTCTCGCTGAAAAATACGACTCAGTCACTCGGACTGATGGCGAAATTGTTGCAACGACTGTTGGATTTGACCCCGAACGAGCTTCGACACTCGGTATTCCAGAAGGACCGAAATTCGGCCAGTTAGCCTCTGGTAGGGCGATTGAGCACGATGGACAGACAATCACTCCCGAGACGGTCTCCACTGAACAGGTCGATCGGTTTGCTATTTCTCGACGGTAGTTAGACCATACCATCACGGTAAGCCCAGCAAAAAATGGGGTTTGAGCGCGTCAGACAGTTGTCTGACGAAGGGGAAAGGTAATTAGGCTTGGTCGGTAAGGCAACTGCATATATGGACTCTATCGTCGAGGATGCAATTGACGAGGCCGAAGAAACAAGGGAGCAACCGGCCGATTCGTTCGACAACAACGGCCAAGGTGGAAACACTACGCCGCCGCGGACAGGCACCATGACTGATGACGAGCTCCGTGAAGTTCTTCAAGACTTGCAGACGGACATTACTGTCGTCGGCTGTGGTGGTGCGGGCGGGAACACCGTCAACCGGATGGCGGAGGAAGGAATTACGGGTGCAAAACTGGTCGCAGCAAACACTGATGTTCAGCATCTCGTTGAAATCGAGGCTGATACAAAGATTCTGATGGGCCAGCAGAAAACGCAGGGTCGTGGTGCAGGATCACTTCCACAAGTTGGTGAAGAGGCAGCACTCGAGTCACAAGAAGAAATCTATGACGCGATTGAGGGATCTGACATGGTTTTTGTCACCGCAGGTCTTGGTGGTGGGACTGGAACCGGCTCTGCACCCGTCGTCGCAAAAGCCGCTCGTGAGTCTGGCGCGCTAACGATCGCCATTGTTACGACACCGTTTACTGCTGAGGGGGAGGTTCGCCGGACCAACGCAGAAGCAGGGCTTGAGCGACTGCGCGACGTGAGTGACACGGTCATTGTTGTCCCGAACGATCGGCTTCTCGATGCCGTTGGAAAACTTCCTGTTCGACAGGCATTTAAAGTGAGCGACGAGGTTCTCATGCGATCGGTCAAAGGAATTACAGAGTTAATCACAAAGCCAGGGCTTGTTAACCTCGACTTTGCTGATGTTCGCACGGTGATGGAAAAAGGTGGTGTCGCAATGATCGGGCTTGGTGAATCTGATACCGATTCGAAAGCACAGGAATCTGTTAAGAGCGCACTTCGATCACCGTTGCTCGATGTTGATATCTCCGGTGCGAACTCCGCGCTTGTCAATGTAACTGGCGGTAACGACATGTCGATTGAAGAAGCAGAGGGTGTCGTCGAAGAGATCTACGATCGGATTGATCCGGACGCTCGGATCATCTGGGGAACATCGATCGACGAAGAGTTGGAAGGCCAGATGCGAACGATGATTGTCGTGACAGGCGTGGAGTCGCCACAGATCTATGGTCGAAGTGAAGCACGACAGGCACGCCAAGCACAGCCACAACAAGGCGAAGACATCGACTACGTTGAATAATCTCTCTACGGGCCTTTTTTTGCTCGGCCGAACCAACACATAGAAAAGCCCTGACCGCAAAAGACGCGGTAATATGGACGTTCCGTACGATCTCAACAGCTATATTCGTGTCCTCAAACTGGCGAGTACGCCCACCTGGGACGAGTTCTGGCAGGTTTCGAAGATCGCAGGAGCCGGAGTGCTACTCATCGGATTCCTCGGATTCATTATCTTCGCAATCATGAACTTCATCCCTGGTGGTGTCTGATGGGTATTTTTGCACTCAAAACGACCGCAAGTCAAGAACGCACAGTCGCAGACATGGTTGCAAATCGCGAAGAGGACGAAATTCATGCCGTCCTTGCACCCGATCAGCTCACAAGCTACGTGATGGTCGAAGCGGACAACTTCGCCGTTCTTGAGCGTGTTCTTGAGGAGATTCCACACGCCCGAACGATCGTTCCCGGCGAATCCTCGCTTGCAGAGGTTGAACACTTTCTGTCACCAACCCCAGACGTGGAAGGGATTGCAGAAGGAGATATTGTCGAACTCATTGCTGGCCCGTTCAAAGGCGAAAAAGCGCGCGTTCAGCGGATTGACGAAGGGAAAGACCAAGTTACCGTTGAACTGTACGAAGCAACAGTTCCAATTCCAGTGACTGTCCGTGGTGATCAGATCCGCGTGCTTGATAGCGACGAGCGATAGTCGGTTACGGACACTGTTGTACTGTACTATACTGTACTTCTTTTCCAGTTGATCGCTACTCTTCCTCTAGCGTATCGAAGACTGCCCGAAGATTGACCTCTTTCTCGACAAGTTCCTTGACTCTTTCTCGTTCTCGCACAGCTTTTGAATCCGCTTCATACGCTCTGACATATTCTGCGCGGGTGTGTTCATCGAACGCATGTCGAATCGCAATATACCCATCATACGTGATCGTATTACAGACTTGACACTGATGTCGTTCGTGTTCTCGTGCTTGGTGGAGGACAAGCGACTCACCATCATCGAACATTCGATTACAGTCACCGATCGCACATCGCCACTGGGACATATCCATTCGCAAGCAGGCTGTCTGTATAATGGTTTTGTGTGGGCCGTAGATACGATACAATCATCGCTACCCGATCTTACTGTTGTTAATCAATCCGTAGTAGCTAATGGGCTGGCAATCTGACGTACTGCTGTGAGCGATCGAGACCAAACGCGGGTTGATATGCATATTAAGACCCTCAACAGCCGTGTCGTTGCGCGTGCAAAGCAACGGGGGATCGACATACTTGTGTACGCACCACATTTTGTTCGACTGCCGGAAATCACTGCCCGAGCGCAGCGGTTCAGCGATGACGAACTTCTTGTTGTCCCTGCGCGTGAAATATTCACCGGTGACTGGCGTAACCGACGGCACATTCTTTCGATCGGCCTCTCCGATCCGGTTCCGGACTTCATCACGCTTGAGGCGGCACTTGCTGAACTCGACCGACAAGGCGCAGCCGTACTTGCCCCACATCCTGAATTTATGAATGTGAGCTTGGAAAAGCCAGAGATAACCGCACATTCAGCCCGGATTGACGCTGTTGAGACATACAATGCGAAGCTGTTTCCACATCAAAATAAGCGCGGACAGCGGATTGCTGCGGAGATCGGCGATGCCGGATTTGGCTCTTCTTATGCGCACCTATCCACCAGCGTTGGTGAAGCATGGACGTCAATTGACGAGCGGATACCAAGCGATGATGCGCTTGTAGCGGCACTCAAAAATGATGTCACGCGGCGTGCAGTCCATCGCACTGGTCCACGCCACCATCTTCAAGGGGCGATCGAATTTGCACACCTTGGTTATGAAAATACATGGCAGAAGCTCGACCGACTTCTCCTCTCAGGAACGGAGCCAACCCACCCACGAAATCTCTTATACGATGGCCGATTTGACGATGTCTCAGTATATTAACTAAGGGTTTGGTAACTGTTACCAAAAATGGGCGTGATTAGTAGTATTCGGTACCAAATCTAACCCAAACAGTTATTTTATATTGGGTATAAATTTGGTATAATGGCTGAGTTCACGTTTGAGGGTCGAGAAGCCCTTGAGAAAGAAGCGAAACCTGTTGGCGGTGGCGCACACGTCCTTGTGCCGAAAGACTGGATTGGCGAAAAAGTCGCAGTTATCCGCCTCGAACAGCAAGAAACTGAAGACGACAAGTAACACCGTATGGCGTCCACACACCTCTCACTCCCAATCCATCTTCAATTCGAGGAGCGAGAGCGCCACGTTCGACTAGACACACTCACGGCCAACGTAGCCAACGCTCTCATCAAAAAATACTGGACGCCCGAACACCTCGCCGGGATTGACGAATACTCATACCAAGCGTGAAAATACGTTGACGCGAGCGAAGCGTTTGCAGACGGTGAATTGTACCTCCCGAGTCGGTACAAACGCTGTGTGATGCAGAAAGTTGGTGAAACGCTCCGAAGCCACGCCGACAGACGCAAAGCGTTCCAATCCATTCATTCCGTTCTCTCCAACCGAAAGATTCGGAGCATCGAAACCCGGCGAATCAAAGAACAACTTTGGAACGCAGAGGAATACATCAAATCAGGGTACGTTGACCTTCTCATCGGCCAACTCAACTCGTACTACGACCGTCACGGGCGATTCCCCGAGTCATATTTCGATATGCAAGAGTGCCCCACGTACTCGAAAGGCGTGTTACCGTACTCCGCAGACGACGGGCCAACGAGTGGACAGAGTGTAAAATACGACTACGACGAAGACACCCAAACACTCACCGTCAAACTCAAAACACCTGACACACTTGAACCCGAGTTTCGTGGTGATTGGACGTGGACGAAACACGAACTTGAGGGATACGAAGCGTTCCACGAATTGCTCGACCACGGAAGTCTCTCCGCCCCCTCGTTCCACCCCGCACAGACCAAAACTGGGGAAGATTACTACGAACTCTTGTTCCCTGTCGAAGTCGAACACGCAGAGAAACCAGACAACGTGGAAACCGTCTTAGCAATTGATGGTGGAATCCGAAAAGACGCTACCGCTGCCGTTGTGAACGACGATGGGGAACAGCTCTCCGTCCCGTATTTCATTCAGAACACGGAGCGAGAACGCATGAAGCGCTTCGCTCGGGAACGTAATCAACTCAACTCCAAACTTTCGTACCTGCGTCGGGAAGGACGTGACCACACGGACTCGTTCACACATGTTCAGGCAGAATACGAACGAGTGAACAACAAGATTCGGCACAAGCGAGAGCAGTTGGTTCACGACGTATCTAACCAAATTCTTGCTCTTGCGTTGGTGTACGACGTGGATGCGGTTGTTCACGAAGACTTGCGGAGTCTCAACCCACCTCGTGGCGAAGGTCAACTGTCGTGGGAACTTTCATCGTGGGCACGACGAGAAATCATCTCGAAAATCGAGTACCGGGCTGAAATCGCTGGACTGTACGTGAAGCGAGTGCATCCGGGGAACACGTCTCGGTCGTGTCCTCGGTGCGGCGCGACGGGCCATACCACGAAGTCGCCCGACCACTCTTTGAGGTGTGGTGGGGCGGGCACTTCCGCTGTGACAACGCTCGCTGTGGCTATCAAGCCGACCGGGACTACGTTGGTGCTGTCAACGTGGCTCGTGTGTTCTCCAGTGACTCGGCAACGTTGGAACACGATTTCACGTCTTCCTATACGGGAGCCTTTGAAATCGTGCCAGCAAGCCGTTCCGCTGGTGAGTCGTTCTCTGAGCGACGATCCTCATCAGAGCTCGCCTCTGATGGTGGCCCGCGTCTCGCGTTCGGTGACGCTCCCGTAGCGTATCTCGGACAGTCGGAGAAAGATGTGACTGCTGGTGGCGGGTCGTGCTTCATAGCGCCCGCTGTCACCCCGACAGAGACGAAAAATAATAGTCGCAACTCTTGTGCATCAAGCCCAGCGATGCTTGGAACGACTCGCTTTGCACGAGTCACTCCCAATTGCTACCGAAAATAGGAACGGTTACAGTCCAACCACGGTCGTAATCTCGGCACCTGCAGTATCGAGTGGAATAATATACCAGTGAACGACTGCGAACAATGCCACTTCTGCAACAGTAATAATCACGGTTACGATATCGGCTTTNCTGCTTGAAACTGGAACCCCAATCGGAAGATTGTATTCTTTTTTATACGGATAGAACAGTGCAATCCCCCGTTTACTCCCTGCTAGATCGAGGATATAGTGGGTCAAAATTCCGATCCAGACATAGTGGAGATTGTTGAACACAATTGGCCAGATAACAAATATCGCAAGAATTGGGAGGTTGTGTAGTGTTTTTCTGTGCTTACCGAAATCGGTGTCTACATCTGGAAAGAGCGCACCAAGCGTGATTGGGATCGAAAGCTGTGCAATAACAATAAATGTCTCAATGTCTCCAGACGGCTCAAGGACGTACCCCAGTCCAATTGCCAATAGGATCGCGTTGAGAACATGCCCGCGTTTATTCATCATCTAGTGACACTCGGTCAGCCCAAACAAAGGTTGTCGTTTGATTTTTGAATATATNTCAGTTGTGAACCGCCTCGGGGCTTGACACCGAGGCGTTCGCCTTGCTTATCCGTAGACCTGTTTTCTAAAGTCGTAACTCCGAAAGACCGAACACAAATGGCTCCTTCGATACCGACAGGAACATGAATATACAGTACGACACACCGCANTTTTTCCATCTTATGCAGTATGCGAACACTGCCGATCGGGATGTCATCGATATGGTCAGCGGGAATCCTGATTGGGAACCACCAAAAACAATCCGAACTGCACTCAAAACATATGCCGATGCAGACCCAGACCAATTTCAGTACCCCCCGAGTGACGGTCTTACTACACTAAAAGAAGAGATTGCTGCACGGAGAAATGTGGACCCTGACCAAGTTATTGTCACGAACGGTACTGGTGAGGCGAACTATCTTGCAATGGCCCGTGCACTTGAATACTGCTCGGGCTCGACTGTGGTGCTTACTGATCCCGTCTACCCATACTACCCCGGAAAGGCGACNATGCTTGGCGGGAACCCCACCCTCGTTGCAACAAACGTGGATGGATCACTAGATATAGATGCAATGGTTGCTGCGATTGATGATGATACTGCGTGTATCGTTCTCAATACGCCGAACAATCCAACCGGTGCAATTTATGACCTCTCGTCGGTCCGGACGATTATTTCAGCTGCGGAAGAACACGATGCGCTTGTTGTTATGGATGAAGTGTATGACCACTTCGATCTCACTGGTTCTTTTGAGAGTGCACTCACAATAGATTCAGCAAACTGTATTGTCACCTCTGGATTCTCCAAATCGATGGCAATTACTGGATTTCGAGTCGGCTACGCGATCTTTCCCGAGCCGCTTGTTGATGCTGCAAAAACTAGGCATATGCTCGTGAATGTTGCCGGCAGTCGACCGGCACAGCAAGCGGTCTACGAGGCACTCCGTGAGACCCCACCGGAATACTACGAGTCGGCAAGAGAGACAATCCGAGACCGCATTGCTGCCTTTACGACCGCACTTGACGCAGCAGGGGCAGAATATAGTCGCCCTGATGGGTCATTCTACGTTCTTGCTCGATTTGACGGCTTCCCCGGAACAATGGAAAACACGAAACAGCTCATTGATGAGGCCGGCGTTGCTGGCATGCCAGGGGCGACGTTTGGTACTGCACGATCTGATTGGCTCCGATTTGCACTTGTTACACCGCGGGTTGAAGAGGCAGCTGACAGACTCGCTGCGTACTTCGGCTAAGTAGTATCTGAATATATTTTAGTACAGTTTGATTACAGTAGTAACTCCTCTTCGAATGAAATGCAAAAACCCCCAAAGAGAGAAGCCTCTCTTCGAGGGGTGAAAGTAGTATGAATGGAGGCGGCGGTGAACGACTCCCAGAGGGTCTCCCAC
>SL_4KL_010_BRINEDRAFT_10000261_pt1 | contig 26554 bp, 42 predicted proteins | sample SodLak_010_BRINE_2_FD_10664 | JGI IMG/M metagenome (IMG submission 10664) | reverse complement strand
AAATTCGGTATATGAAGATGCAGAAAAAGAAGGAATTGTACTAAATTATTAATTTATGTATTATTTTTTGGATATAGTAATGCATATAAGTTACCTATTCCATTATAAAATGCAATTATTGGTGTTAGAAACATAACCATTACATAGTGTATATTTTTTGCTTTAATGTGATTTAAACCATAAAAAATCCATATTAAGTTAATAATATATAATGGTACTATAAGTAACAAATATAATAAATTACCTATCATTAGAGTTAATAATAGTAAAATTGGAAATAGTGAATTAATAATCCAAATTATTGAGCCGTCTATATCTAATGTTTTTTTAAACCTTGTAATGAAAGAATCTTTGTTACTATTCCATTCTCTTCTTTGTTGTAAAATATCTGAAAATGATAATGGAGATAGATTATTAACTTGTGGTTCACGTACAATTTTATATTCGAATCCATTATCAATTGCTTCATAAATGAATTCTGTATCTTCATTTATACAATTTGCGTTCCATGTAATTTTGTCTTCTATATCGGATTTCACAAGTAATCCTCCACCCCATATATACTTTGGATTTAATTTATCAAATGAATATGTTTCTTCTCCGACGCCAACTCTTTGTATTTCCGCATACCAAGCCAATAACGAATTTGTATATTTTGGATTCTGTCTTAGTTGAACTTGGTCTCCTTTAGGTATATTTGTTCTATATGTTAATTCACAATCTTCATTTAAAAATAAGATATAATCTCTTTTAGGTAAATTTCTCCTTGCCCATTCTAATGCTCTACCTTTCCCTGTTGCCTTACATGTAAATTCTTCATCAATAACAAATGCGTCTGCATTTTTAATATTAATATCTTTTTCAGAAATTATTTGGATTTCGGCATTTGTTTTTGATATTGAATCCACCGTATTTTGAATTATATCTGTATTATTACCAATTGTAATTATTCTTACAGTTATATCTGTCCAAGGTACTTTTTCATTTGTTTTATGTGGGTTTAATATTTTTACATGCCAAAACCAAATTCCAAACCGAATTATAATAGGTATCGATAAAATAAATATTAAAATACCAATAATTAAATTATACATATTTATTATAATACTCTACGGGTTTAAATGTATGTCGTGATTCAGATTAAAAAATAATATTTATTTACCATAAACTGTAATGTATATTCATGCATACGATAGTTCAATCAAAACTTGTTTCAGGATTTATGTTTATTAAAAATATGAATACTAGCTCATATTTTTTTATCATGGGCGTTCCATCTGTTTACATATCAATGATGGTTTTATTTGAACTTATTGGTAATAACGCAGATTTAGGATTAATTCTATGTGTAATATCAATGGGTATTGTTTATATTGGTGTAATGTTTGATTGGTTTGAAGATAAAAAGAGACAAAATAAATTTTAAGTGAATATATTATTAGTATATTCTTTGTTACAATACGCACAAAATAATGTTATTCCATAACCTGTTTCATTTTCATTTTTAGGTATATCTCCGTACATTCCAATATGTTCAACTCTCCAATTATCAAATTTTTCAACAACTTCTAAAATAGGTTTCACTTCAACAATATATCCTGTAATCGTCATTGAAAAACCATCATTATTTTCTGAAGAACATTCCCGATGTGTAATTTCGTTTATATCTGATACAGTATCTTGTTCTAATGCTGTAGTAATTGAATCAATTAATTCTTCTTTTTTATCCATATGTTGTATATATATTATCGCTTTATAATTGTTTTTATATATTTTTTACATTTTAAATTAGCAAATAGTTTAAATAGTTATAAATGTAATAATTTTACATGGTAAAAGAAAAAATACAAAAATTAGATTCGGAAGAATTTAAAATTAAATCTATAAGTGTAAATAGAGGTTTTATCAGTGTCACATATGATTCAGAATTAGAGAATGATGAAATAAAAAATTTATTTGAAGATAATTTAGAAGATGAACAATTATTTGCTATTAATTTTAAAACAGATTCACGTCAAAATAGTGACGAGATGGTAGATATAGTTGAATTTAAAGTTAGGTAATATTTTTCAACCAATTATCAAAAGATATATATTTATGAATACATAATAATATGTTATGTCAGAAGATGATTTAGAATTCGAATTTAATTCTTATGAAGAACTTAAATCATCTTCTTCAAGTAAAGATATATTTAATGAAATATTACATTCTTATTTAGATTTAATTGAAGAATATAAACAACTATGTGATAAAATTGATATTTGTATTAATGACACAAAAGATAATAAAAATAGTATTGAAAAAAATGTTGAAGATATTAGAGAAAAAATTATAAAAATTGCTAGAATTGCATATGCTAAATCAGATAAAAACCATACGCATGATGAATTTGATATATATGAACAAAAATTAGAAGAATTATATGATTTGACAACAGAATTAAATGATGAATTTGAAAATATTAAAAATGATATATCTGATATTGATAAAGAATTAAATAAAGAGATACAAAAAATAGATAGTTTAATAGAAGAAAATAAAAAATTTAATAATAAATTAAATATATTAGCTAATAACTATTTACAGTTACGAAAAAAGTTTGATTCATATCAAAAATTACAATCTTTAAAAAATGAAGCATTATTTAAATCTGTTAAAAAAGGTAAATGTGAAGGTTGTGATGAAATAATAGATATTAATTCATTAAACACAGCAAAATGTCCTTCATGTAAAATGAATTTAGATTACATTGAAGAAAAATTACTTTTTACGAGTATAATACATAGTAATTAATTTAATTTAATATAATTGATATTATAAACAAAATAATTAAGTCATATAAAGTAGTATATTAATTAATGAGTATTGATATTCAAATAGCTGCATTATATCATCCATACATATATTTATTTTTATTATCAACTATATTATCTATCTTTGTATCATATAGTTGTTTCACAAAATTTGATAATAAAAAATTATATAATAAGTTTTTTATTATGTGTACGACTTCATTAGGTTTGTGGGCAATATTTGCTATATTACAATTATTATTAGAACCGTCTATTATTCATATTTATATACACGCATTAATACTTATTATATCTGTAGTTTATGCTTGGAGTTTTATAATGTTTATTTATTATTATACCGATACATCTATTTCAAAAAATATTGCTTGGGGTTCAAGTATACCATTATTAAGCATTTTAGTAATAACATTAATTTCATTTTATATTAATTTTGACTCATACAATATATATTTCATGACAAAAGATGTTGTATTCTTTACAATACCATTTGAACAAAGTTTACCGTTTCAAATTATGATTATTATGCAGTTTATATATGGTGTCGTTGGATTATTTATTTTAGGTTTATTTGCAAGAAGACAAAAATATACGAACAAAAATCAATATTATGGAGTAATAACAGCTATGTCTATTATTGTTATGGGTGCATTTATTAGTGCTTTACGTCTTGACCCATATCCTGAAGTTCATATTTATCCTGCATTTTTTGTTATTTTCTTTTTAGTTATTTGGAAATCAATATATAACGATAATTTTTTCACAATTTTACCTATTGCAAGGACAAAAATATTAGAAAATTTAAACCAAGGTGTTATTGTTGTTAATAATAACAAAAAAATTATTGATTTTAATAAATCAATTGAAGAAACAATATGTAAAAGAGATTTATATATGAATGATATATTTGATGTTTGTCCAGAAATAAATAATAAAAATATAGATTTTACGCAGAAAGAAGATTTAGAAGAAGTATATATAAATAATGATTATTATAATGTTTTTATTACGCCATTATTTGATAACGAAAATGATTATATTGGTTCAATAATTTCATTTGAAAACATAACAGAATTAAAACAAAAAACAAAAAAGTTAAAAAATCAAAATGATAAGCTTGAGAATTTTGCATCTGTTCTTTCTCATGATATAAGAAACCCGTTAGCTGTTTCAAAAGGATATACAGATTTAATTGAAGAAGAACCAAATAATGAAGAATATCATGAAAAATTATCAAATAGCTTAGATAGAATAGAGAATATAATTGATGATATTTTAAAATTAACAAAAGAAGGAAATAATTTAGATGAATTAAAAGAAACAGATTTAGAAACAATTGCAAATGAATCATGGGGTATGTTAGAGTTTTCAGATGCAACGTTAGAAATTAAAGATTCTATAACATTTAAATCAGATAAGAGCAGGTTAAAAAATGTGTTAGAAAATATATTTAGAAATTCAGAAGACCATTCACCAGATGATATAAAAACAAAAGTTATTGTTGGTGCATTATCTAATAAAAATGGATTTTATATAGAAGATAACGGTAATGGAATACCAAAAGAAAAAAGAAATGAAGTATTTAAATATAGTGTATCTAATTCAAATGATGGTACAGGACTTGGGCTTGCTATTGTTAAAGAAATTATAAATGCTCATGATTGGAATATATCTATCAAAGATGGTGAAGAACTTAACGGGGCAAGGTTTGAAATTATATTTGAATAAAATCTAATCGTTAAATATATCCTATACTTATTTGAACTTCACAAATTTTTTATTATTTACCTATACTAAATTCAATAAAACCAATTTCAACACAATGTCCGTATGGAATAATTAATGTTTCATTTTTAGATTCGTTTAAAAGATTGCCTTCAGGNCCATAATGTTTTACTTCATTCGTACTTTCATTTACACGTATTTTTATTCCTTCTGACGAAGGTGTAATCAAATAAGGAGGTCCATTAGAGCGCATTCCTGAAACATAAGCAGATTGTCCAACTTTATTCTCTCCTATAAATACATTATGATTCTTATCTCGAAACATTATTTTTGGCGAATCTATGTTTATAGGTTCTCTATTTTCAAATATAAGTGCAGGTGCCATATATAGATAAATATATTTGCACCCTATATATTTAATTATATTAAAAATATGTTTTGAATTATTTTTACCACATTAGGTTCGCGTATTTTTTAGTGGTAAAATCACAACTATTAAAACACTATACATATTATATTTATTTATATGACTATTTGGGCAAGCAAATCAGAATTTGAAGTATTATTTGGTGATGATTGGAATGTTAATATAGAAGAAAAAGATTCTACAGTTACATTTATTATTAAACCTAATAAATATATGGAAGTCAATAGCCGTAATATAGATAGATATATAAGTCAATTTAAAGCTACAGGTTGTGATGAATGGAAAATGTTTTATAATAAATCTGGGTTTGGTTTTAAAGCCGTATATTCAAGAAATAAATTATTAGATGATTATGACGAATAAAATTTAACATAATTACTTGTTCGTCAATATATTAATAGGAATATAAATTAAATAATTATGTAATGATTATTATCGCACGGCCATTTCCATATTATAATCATATATGTTCTTATCATTTTTCACCTAAAAAAGATTTATATTATGAATTAATTGAAGATACGCTTAAAGATACAGAAGTAGAAGATGTAATTTCAGAAGGAATGTCTGTAAAAGTATCTCGTACAATTTGTAATGAATGTAATAACAAATATTATATTGTAAAAGGGATGAATTTATTAATGATAATGAATGAAGATAATACAATTATTAGAGGATATATTGAAGAAACCGTGTGATTTATATACATACAATATGTATTTATTATTATGCTAAAAAAGATACTAGCGTTAGTTTTTGCACTTTTTATAAGTATTATAATATACTTTAAAGGATATAATGATGGTATTAAATATGGTTATTTACATGGGTTTTTCAATGGTATAAAAAGAGGTCGAATTCAAGAATTAATTAATCAAGGTCATACAATTAGAGATGCTATATTTATTGTAAATAATCAAAATTTAACCGGAGAAGTAACAGATGAAGAATTAGATAAATTCGATTAATAAATTATTTTAAAAAACTATAATCAGCAGCTATTGGATATCTCCATCCTCTACCAAAATCTTTTTTAGTTATTCTTATAGGTAATGGAGATTGGTTTCTTTTAAATTCAGCATTATGAATTCTAGAAATTATTCTATTTATTTCATCAGAGCTATCTATGTTTATATCTGTAGGTTTTTTTCTATTTTCAACATATTTATTTAAAACAGTATCTAAAATTTCATATTCTGTCATATCATCTGTATCTATTTGATTTTCTTTTAATTCTGCTGTAGGTGGTTTAGATATAATTTCATCAGGAATTAATTTATTTTCATATTTCTTGTTGTAATATTCTGAAAGTTCATATACATGTCTTTTGTAACAATCTCCTAATGGAGCAATTGCTCCAACCGTATCTCCGTATAATGTACAATACCCAATAGCAGCTTCACTTTTATTATCTGGCGTGATAACAAGAGCATTTTTTCTATTTGATAAAGACATTAATATATTACCCCTTATACGTGCTTGAATATTTTCTAATGCTAATCCTTTCATTATATATTCTGATTGATTTTCAAATGTGTTAATTGTGTTTTGAACGATTTCAGATATATCAATTATTTCAAATTCAATATTCAAATTATCAGCAACTTTTTCTGCATGTTTTATACTTTGTTCACTTGTAACATCAGATGGTAATGATACGCCTAATACATTTTTACTACCAAATACTTTCGTAGCTATTATTGTTGCTATTGTTGAATCAATTCCACCAGACATTCCAACAATTGCTTTTGAAAAACCTGTTTTATCAAAGTAATCTTTTAATCCAAGTCGTATAGCAGAATCAATTTGGTAAATAGAATATCTATTGTTAATATTATGTTTATAATTATTTATATTTATAATTTCAAAATCTTTTTCAAAATCATTTAATTGATAAATTGTTTTATCTGGATTAACAATAAATGAATTTCCATCAAAAACTAATTCATCATTTCCACCAGCTTGATTACAAAATACAACCGTAGAATCTGTTTTACATGCATGTTCTGTAAATAACTCTTTTCTTTCTTTATTTTTGTTAATACGATACGGGCTTGCAGATAAATTAAGAATTATATCTGTATTTTGTTCCTTAAATTTTGAAAATGGATTAAATTTATGCTTTTTTGCATCCATAATATTAACATTATACCACGCATCTTCACAGATAGTTAATCCTATTGTTTCATCATTTAATTCAAATGTACATATATCTGAACCTGTTTCAAAATATCTATGACCATCAAAAACGTCATATGTAGGAAGTAATATTTTATCATATGTGACTATTTGTTTACCTTTTTTATATACCGTAGCAGAATTATATATGCCATCAGAATCTCTTCTACAATATCCTACAACAACAGCAACAGCAACATTTTTTGTATATTCTTTTATTTCATTAAGTTTTTCTTTTTGTACATCATATAATGTATCTCTTCTAAGAATATCCATTGGTGGATAACCAATTATAGATAATTCTGGCGTAATCAAAATATCAGCATTTTTTGCCTTTTCAATTGCATTTATGATTTTTTTACAGTTTCCATCTAAATCACCAATTATCGAATTCATTTGTAAAATTGCAATATTTGTCATATGTAAATTTACAGATTGAACCGTATTAATAATTTTGATTTAATTTATCAATATGATTCTCTAATTTACCTATATGAACAAAACTTTTATTTTTAATATGTTTTCTTATTTTAAATATTGGTATGTCTCTCTCAGGAGATATTTTTGTTTTATGGAATTTTAATGCAACAAAAGAATATGTTTCATTTATGTTATCGTTTTTTATTTTCGTTGAATCATTTGTAATATCTATTAAATTATTTGAATCATCCATTAAATAAAAACACCTATCTATTGGTATTGAGATATATTCATTCGTTGTTCTTAATTTATATAAATGCCCCGGTTTTAAATCATCAATAGAATTTATTCTTATAGTATTTGAATCAATATTCATAAATAGATATTTTTATCACTATGTTAATAATTTATCGGTTCGTTAATTATATATTTAAATTTCTAATATCCCGAAATAATAAGCTTTAAGGGGTTTAGACGCCATTATTAGTATAAGAGGAAAAAATAAAATGAACAAGAATACAATTAATTACAAAATTAAAAATAATGAAATAATTGAATTAATTTATATATTTATGGGTTTAGGAATATCAATATTTGGTGTATTTATATTCATACAATTTTTATTTAATTTTTCACATATATCTATTGTTGGATTATTAACAGGATTAATTAGTATAAAAATTGGAAATAAATATATCAAATCTGGATTATTGAATAGTGAAATTTATTAAGATGGATTTCTTATACACATAAACAAGTGTATAAATTCGATAAACGTGTATTAATTGTTTCATTTGCAAGAGCCGTAGAAATGTTTAGTTTATCATTTCTCGTTGTTGTATTACCATTATTTATTGCTGGAGAATATATTTCAATAAATCAATTATTACATATAACTTTATTTGGAATACAGATAACAGAAGAATTTCTTATAGGAATAGCTTTATCAACATCTATTTTAATTTCTAGTCTTGGACAACCAATAATTGGTAGATTGTCAGATAAAATTAAAAATAGAAAATTATTTATTATTATTGGATTTAGTTTACTTTTAATATCTACGCCATTTTATTTGACAATTGAATCATATTTTGGTGTATTAGTTCTTCGATTCGTTCAAGGAATTGCAGGAGCTATATCAGTTCCTGCTGCAGCAGCATTAGTTAATGATTATTCAATTGAATCTAATAACTATGGTGAAAATTTTGGATTTTATAATACTTTTAGACTATTAGGATTTGGTATTGGACCATTAATAGCAGGAATTATTATTGAAAGAGGACCATATAATGTATATTCATATTCATTATCTGGAATTGATGCATCATTTTATTTTGTTATATTTTCTGTATTTATAGCATTATCACTTGTGTTACTATTTATTAAAGAACCTGAACAAAATATAAATAAAACACAAAACAATACTGATTTAAAAGATATAATTCATACAAAACAATTTAAAACTATATTAATTCTTTCATTTGCTACTTTTTGGCTCGCATCTTCAATAAACATTTTTGCAACGTTGGAGGTTCAAGTAAATAATAGATTTGCACAAGGAGCTACATGGTTCGGAATTCAATTTTCTGCTGCCTTGTTAGCCAATACGGTAACACAAATACCAATTGGTTCCATAGTTGATAAATATAATACAAAACCATTTATCGTATTAGGTTTTATTATATTAATACCCTCTATAACATTTCAAGGATTTGCAACAACATCTGAACAAATATTAATTCTTCGAATTATCCAAGGATTATCAGTATCAATTGTGTATATTCCAACCATATCATACACCGGGGAACTAGGGGGTTCAGATTCAGGTGGATTATTCTTATCCGTATTATCATCTTCTTTCGCTCTTGGATTAGCTGTTGGACCGCTACTATCTGGAATATTATTTACAATTGGTGGATTTAGTCTTCCATTTGTATTTGCAGGCGTATTTTCAACAATTGGATTACTAATCATTATAACTTCAATGCCAAAAAATGATTTATGATGTAATAGTTGATATGATAAATTTATTTTTAATATAATATATAAATTGTTCTTGTCATTCGAAATTTTGATAACTATTTTTAATTCTTATTAATAATTAATTATTATTAATGAAAAGATTTAATAACACATATTACTTTTGTAAATATAGTAATGTTGTATGAAATTGATGAGTACATTGCCGTTAAACAAGATAGTAGTTTTATTTTAAAAGGTAGAATAATTCATTTTCGAGATGATGAATTTATTATTCATCCAGTATATGATAGTGAAAAGTATATGAATTATATATCGGCAATAGTAATGGAAGATAAAAAAGAAGTGAAAGTGTTAGTTGAATCCGGTAAACAACATACATTTTCTGATATACATGTAGTATCATACGATACGTAATTTTATCTAAAAATCAAGTGTAATAAATATAAAGTTATTTATTCATACCAAAAAGATTTATATTAAAAGAACAAATAATCTGTATGAGTGACTATGAGAAAACGCCGAGTTTTTACAACTCCGAACGAACTTTTAAAAAATATCTAGGTGAAACATCTTATTATCTAAATTTACAAAATGCCGTTATTGATTTAATTAAATATTCAGAAAGCGATTCAATTCTTGAACTGGGTTCTGGACTAGGACATACAACAAGACGAATTAATTCAAAATGTGGATGTGTTAAAAATATAATAGCCATTGACAACCGGAGAAAAATTATAAACAAATGTAAAAACAAAAATAAATTTGATAACATACATTACAAGAATAATGATATGACGAATTATGTAACAGAAAATGACATTAATGAACAATTTATTTTAATGTTATATTCATTTCATCATATAGAAGACCCTAATTCAAACAAGAAATCTTTTTTACAAAATATTTATAAAAACATGAATAAAAATTCATATTTTTGTATCGCAGAAGCTTTTCTTCCAGAAGAAGATTCAAATTATGATAGTATCAAACATCTATGGGATTTGAGGGGAAAAGAAGGATATGCTAGTACTTTTTGGAATTCTTTAGATGGTATAGAAGAAGATAATATTGCGCGTTCTAAAAAGATAGGAAAATTCTCTCAAAACCATGAATTAACGGCTGGTGAAAATGTTGAATCTCGGTCAGATGAGTATCTTGTAAAATTGTCTTGGTTAGAAGAAACGATGAAAAATATAGGATTTGATATTATTTTGTCTGAACCTGTAAATGCATTTAACGATTATGTTGTTTTAGCTAAAAAGTAATATTAAAATCAAACCATATCTTGATATGCACTTTTTATTTTTGGAACAGCTTTTTTAATTGATATACCACCTACAACAGCAGCTATAAATGCTCCAACAATATACAATGCATACCATCCATGACCAAATATCATCGTCATAACAGCAAGTAAACCATAAAACATGAAGAATCCAACGACAAGTCCGAATGTAGCTAAGAAAAATAATTCATCACCCGGTGCAACCATTATATGCTCTGCACGATTATTTTTAATAAAATTTTCAAATTCTGCAATACTAGATATGTTTCTATGTTCATTTACATACGAACTTAGTTTACTTTCTAACGTGTTTATTTTATCTTTGATGATATCAGATATATTTTTTTGGAAATTATTTAAAAATTTAGAAACATCTTTATCTAATAATTTTGCGACTTCTCTTGGGTTATCTATATTACTATAGTTTGAAGATTTAGAACTTACGATAGACTGAAGCCTACTTTCTTCTGCTTCCAACATAGCACGTTCTAATTTTTCACGTATCCTATCTTCTAATTGATTTTTTGTTAATTCTTTACGAATCTTATTTACAATGCTTTGAACTACGCTATTAGATATTTTAACAGACATATTGTAATATAATTTACAAATCCCTATATGTTTAATGTATTACTTTTAAAATAAAACAAAAACATTATTAGTCGTAGTTAAAAAAGATTACATATGAATAAATATCTTGAAAAAGCTATTCCACTTACTGATAACAAAATTCGTTCTAAATTCGAATCTATTTGGAATGAAGTAACAGATTCACCTACACCAAAATACAGAATATTAATATGGGGCAGCGTAGCTATAAATCGAGGTAGAAAACCCAGAGATTTAGATATAATGATTGAATATACTGGTAAATCAATACAACCAGAAAAAGAAAAATCAATAGAGGGTTGGTTACATAATGAGATTAATTGTGACGAATTTTCATATGTTGACCCATTAGTTATCCATCATTTTGAAACACCAGACGTTATATCAAGAAGTCGAATAAGTAAAGTATATAGTGTAGATGAAGAAGGCTGGTTAGAGTTTAACTAATCTAAATCTATGACAAACACATCTTCTTGTGTATTCCATTTTTCTTCAAATTTATACCAGTCATATTCATACTCTGGAGATATAGCTATTATTTCTTCGGGTGATACAATTTCAATATTTCTACCAAAACTTGTTTGTTGTCTAGCTTTCATTATATTTATTTTATTTTCTTGTTGAATTTCATGTCCAGCAACATGTTTACCATTTTTGAAATTTAATTTGACTACATAATCATTTTCTTGACCATGATAATAATTAAAATCATGCTCTACGGGTTCTCCACGAAGAATTTCACCTTGGTATACAATACCATCTTCTTTTACATACCTTATAAAATCACCGCTTTGAATAATGAAATCTTGATAAGATATGTATGGAGCATTTTCAAATGGTTTTGCATCAGGAAGTTTATTGGGTTTTTGTGTAGGTTCATTTCTTTCTTTTGGTTCAGAAGGCGTATGCGTTGGACCAGCACTTAATCCTGAAACCGTTATATTCTCATCTCTAGTTTCATATTTCGTATCTTTTGATGTTTCTTTATTTTCTTCTTCAGATTCAGATTTTTGTTTTGATGCGGAGGATGCATCTGAATTGACATCCTCCGCAATCATTTTCCCTCTATGATTTCTTCAAACGTGTCATAACCTTCTTTTTCCGCGCGATTCTTAGCTTCTTCAAATATTTTTATACCCGAATCATTTATGATATATTCATAAGGATTCCCTCGTTCACTATGTCTTTTTTCTCGGTCAAGAAGACCCTCAGATTCTAACTTACCCAACGTAGCAGATAGTGATGAACTATCTGAACTCCACTTCGTTTCTTCAAGACGTGTGGATACATCATTTGGAATCATAGGTTTTGATGAGTGATATAATGCAGACATAGCATAGAATCTTTCTGTATCAGGAGATAATATTGTAGATTCTTTTTTATTTTCATCTTTATTTTGTTCTTCATTTTTAGAATGTTTAAAATGTTTATGTGAGCCTAAACCAGAGGCCGTTTTAAATTTATCACCACATATTTCACATTCATAATCTAATGAAGATTCATTTTCTTTAACGGACTTATATGTTTTTCCATTTTTAGATTCTAAAATATGATTTTCAACTATTTCTAATTGATTTATTGCATCATTTGTTAATTGATATTCATATGGATTAGAACCTAAATTATCAACTTCTCTTCTATTTCTAATAATTTTATTTTCACTTAATAAATCTCTAAGTTTATGACCTATTATTTTTTTACTAGTCTCCCACGTCGTATTTTTTAATTTATTACTTATTTCTTTTATTACTAATGGTTCACTTTCATGTAAAAGAACGGAAGCTACTTTAAATCTTGTTGATTCTGGAGGGAAAGAACTTAATGCTTTTTCATTTGGAATTGTAGAACCTTCATTCTGATTTTTGTTTGATTTTTCTTCTATTACATTATTTGTTTTTGAATATTCTGTTTCACGATGTTCAAAAGGTTTATTTGATTCAATCTCAAATGATACGCGCGTTACGTCATCATTTGAACGTTCAATATTATCTAACATCACTCTCATTATTTTGAGAGCATTAGGTGTTTGAATTTCAAGTGATAAAACATATCTTTCATCTGTACTTGAATCAGGTTCACTCATTCATTATCATACCTACAATCTACTTCAACAGGGTATTTACTGATAAATATTTTTCATCAAAAACAGAAAATTTGATTAGACAATAATTCAATTTAATGTGAATGTTTATTTTTAATTAATATATTGACCTAAATAGACCTTATGATTTATATTAAAAAAGTATAAATATTTCATACAGTATGAAAAAAATAGGAATACAAATATTAATCGGCGCAATTTTTGTGTTTGGTTTGTTATTTGCAGGTAATTTAATACTTGCATTTGGCACAGTAAGTGAAGATGAAGTTCATGTTGAAACAAATTGGGGGGAAGCAACAGGAACAACATATGAATCAGGCAATTATTGGTTAGGTGATGGAGTACCAAATGGTATTTCATATTCAACAGATTCTGTAAATGTTGAACCAGTTACAATGACAGAATCTGTTGATGATGCATTATCTAGAGATGGACAAGATATCGGAGCAACCGTATCTGTTACATATCAAGTAGATGGTGAAAAAGCAACATCATTTTATTCAGACAGTGAGCAATCAGCCCCATTTAGAAATACAGTTATGTGGGAAGAACGTGTTGGTGAAAGAGCTATCCAAAGTGCCGTTCAAGATGCAGCATCTAGCGTTAGTGCATTAGAGATAATCCAATCTTATGATACAGATGATGGTGCTGATATTAGCACATTACGTTCAGAATTGAAAGATGAAGTTGATGAACAATTACGAACGGAAACAAATGAATTATCTCCTGAAGTTAAAATAATTGAAGTTCGCGTTGAACAAGCAACGTTATCTCAAGAATTAGATTCTAGTTTAGAACAAATAGCTACGGAAGAAGCTGATGCAGAAAGATTAATTATTGAAGCTGAAGCTGAAGCGAATGCAGAACGAGAGATTGCACAAGGTCAAGCAGATGCGTTCGACACTATTAAAGAAGCATATGGTGGAGAAGAAGAAGCACTTCAATCAGAGTGGATTGAAGCAATTGACCAAGATGAAGGTACAATAATTATCGATGCAGAAGCTGCACCAATATTAGATTTAAATGAACAAGATTTAGAAGAAAGTGGTGATTAAAAATGAGTGCATTATTAATACTCTTTGGTTTATTCACAGTGGCGGCAGTTGCAATCACGGTATTAATAGTTAATCATGTACTTGAAGAAAAGAAAAAAGAAAATGAATTAGAACGAGAAAAAGAAGCGCGAAAAGAAGAACGTATCGATAATATGTTAGACGAATAATTTCATATTTTAAAACGATACTTTTTTATTATTTAAAAATCTATAATATCGTATGACGAATAAAATCTCATTAGGACAATTACAAGAAGCCGTATTAAAATATAAAGATAAAGAAGGAAATACTCACACAGTTAAATTTGACGGTTCAGGTTGTGAAGAATTGCGTAAAAATAACGATAATGGTTTAAAAATTAATTAATCTTCTAGTGTCGTCATTTCTTCAATAACACCTGTTTTAATTATTCCAGTTGTAACGCCATCTTCTTCATTTACTTTATCCTCATTTTCTACTTCAATTAATTCATCAGTTGTAACGAAATTAATTTCATCAATTATTTCTTTTAGAACATTAAAAGTAAATTCATCTTTTAATTCTTGTGTAGGCACATCTTCATGACTTACTTCTATAGTAACATCAAAATCATATGAATTTTGTTCTCCATCTGATTCTGGAGCTAAATCAGAAATATCTTCAACTAAATTATAGGATGAGTTTTCTTCAGGTATACCTGTTGTATCTAACAATGTTTCTTCTCCACTATCATCTTGTTCATATGTTATTTTAATTTCAATATCATTTTCATCTATGTTCGTTGTTGTTATATCAATATCATTTAATGTTATTTGTAACGTCCCTAAATTACCGGCGTCATCTTCTCTTACAGTATATTGCGTATCTTCAAGACCAATATCACCATTTACAGCTAATGATGGTTGTTGTGTTAATTTATAAAGCGTTCCNGCACCGATTGTTGTTGAACCTGTTGCGAGAATAAAATTTCTTCTATTCATAGTTATATATTATTGTTTTTAATAACCTATATATTTAATGTATAATAATTAGTATTGAAGAAAGAATTTTAATATATTACACTAAAAATAATATACATGAGATTAAGTGACCAAGGTATTATAAATGAATTAATTAATGAAAGAATTGTTATAGACCCTATTGATTGGGAAAATGACCCTGATAAAAGTATTAAACAACAAATCGATGAAAGTTCTCAAATACAACCAGCTAGTGTTGATTTACGTATTGATGATGAATTAAGATTGTATGATGAAAAAATAGACTTAATAGACACAAAGAATATGCCAGAACCAAACGAAATTAGAAAAGGTAAAGAACTTGTGTTACATAGTGGTGAATTTGCTTTAGCTTCTACAAAAGAAACTGTTAAAATACCAAATGATTTTGATGCTGAAATAAAAGGACGTTCTAGTATTGGACGCGCTGGTTCACATATTCATACGGCAGGATGGGTTGACCCTGGATTTGAAGGACAAGTAACATTAGAATTAATTAATCATACATCTTCTTCTGTTAAATTGTATGAAGGTATGAGAATATGTCAAATTGTATTCGGTAGATTAGAATCGCCTGCATTAATTGGATATGGAGACCAAAAAGATTCCAAATATCAAAACCAAAAAGGAGCTACAGCAAGTAAAATAGATGAAGATTTTAAATAATTTATTATAGTAAAAATCATAAACAGAAATCGTAATATTTTAATACATACAACTACAGTATAATGTATGGAAAACAAAATTAACTTTAATACATATACACATGATTTCGGAATTATTATTCCAAAAGAAACACATGTTAATTTTGTTCATCAAGATGGCGGAATGTCTTGTGCGCAAACAGAATTAGAAGGCGTTTTTTATCCAATAGATAATCCTAAAATTCATCTTGGATATCCAGAATGGAAAGATTTAGAAGATGAAATCTCTAAAATTGACCTTACACGAGAAGAAATACCCGAAAGAGATTTTAATTCCTTTCCTGAATGGGTACAAGAAAGAGGTTATTTTTATAACTATGATGAATATTTTTACTGGTTAAATCAAGATAACGTTGATTGGTACGGATATATCGATTTGAACAGAGAACAACGTTTATGGAATTACGACCCTGAAGGAAAACTTCATATTAATTATTTAGGGTATAATCCAACAGAAAAATGGGATTCATTAGAAGAAATTTGGTGTTATATTGATGAATCATTACCATTTGTTTATGAAGAATTCAATGCGTGGGAGTATAAAAAAGAACAATCTAAAAAAGAAAATATCTCTTATGAAAATATGGAATTGCCTATTCCTGAAGATTATAAAGAATATGGTTCTTCATTTAAATGGATTAAAATATTAGGTTCCAAAGAAGATGAAAAAGGTCGAAAAAAAGCAGAATGGGCAGAAAAATTAAAAGGTGAATATGTCATATTAACATATTCTAATTGTGATTAAATTTTTAATTCGTTACACTTAATAACAATACAAACAAAAAATTATTATGAAAAAAGATTATTGTCCTAATGAAAAACTTGCTAATTTAAAAGCAGAAGCAGAAGGAGAATTAGAATGTGAAATTGAAAATATGTATATTCAACCTGTAGTATATGATAATAACAATTATTTATTTAAACATAATGCTCAAGATTACATACTATCTTCAAAATCAAATACAACTTTTCATAGTTGTTTAAATAAATTATTTATATATGTAGATTATACATATTACACTTCCATTCCCAAAAACATGGGATGAAACACATTCACTTGTTAAATTAACAGAAAAATTCGGACATGGCTCTTTAAATAGTCTTAAAAATGAATACTTATATGTTCATAAAGCAGAATATAGATTTTTAAATAATTGTGAATTAATTAGTAAATCAGATGAGTTGTATTTTGAATCAGACTGTGGATTTTGGATTGTATTCAATAAAAATTTATACGAAGAAAAAAGAGATAAACCTAAAGAGTCTAAGGGGCTTATTAATAAAATTACATGTTTATTTAACTTATAACTAAACCAAAAATTATTAAAGTAAATATAAATGTACAAAATAAAATTGTCATTAACACACTTAACCATCTTAATGAATAATCTGTTTTATCTTTAGAAACATGCGGTTTTTCAATAGCTAATTCCCAACCATAATCATTTGATATTGTATCTATATCCGAATTATAACTCTTATTTTCAGGTCTTATATAAACATATTCAAGTAAAGATGGATTACCATCTGCAAAATTTTCAACTAATTTAACCGTTGGATGAGATGTATTCCAAAATTCAGGGTCATTTAAAAGCCATGGCTGTTCTATACTTTTAACTATCAATTCATGTTTTCCATTTTCTTTTTGCTCAAATGAAGAAATAGGTACTTTTAACCAATTATTATATTCTGATTCATATAAATATTCCCAACAAAATGTTTTCGTTCTATTTTCAATATTAGATACTTGTATAGGCATTTTTTCTGCATTTTTAATCGTAATTGGAATATTTATATCTTCATCTAATTTAAGAACAGGCTTATTCTTTTCATATGTTACAGAAATAATTTGATTAGATTCAATCAATTTAAAAATATCTTTTATATATTTATTTCTAAATGGTTTTTCAATCATAATATATGAAAGAGAACCATCTTCTTTTTCTGCTAACATACAAACTACAGGAACACTATATCGTACAATTTTTTTAGCATTAGTTTCTTGTATTTTATAATCATAGTATTGGTCAGACATAAAATATGACAGTAAATATTTTCTAAATTCATCTGATTCTAAATCATTATATTCTTTATTTTCTATATCTAATTCATTAACAATATATGCTTCATCATAATCTTTAACTAATGATGCAGCAATTCCATCTAACGTTGGTATTGTAATTTTTTTCTTATCTTCATATGTTGTAATAAGTTTTGGTTGAAATAGTAGTCCACCAGATTTAATTTTATAATCTTGCGTTGAATTCGTTTTTATTTTTGTTTCAAGTAAAGAATCAATTGCTAATGAATCTTTAGATTTTTGAACAGTCATAATGTATCATTAGTTTTTAAAATAAATAAACCTTATTATTACTTTGTAAACGATACATTAATTAATATGTAAAATGAAATAAATCATGACTGATTAAATTAAAATTCGACTTCTATGAATTCGTATTCTTTTTCTATCAATGATAAATTATGTCTGAAATAATCTCATAATTAAATTTTTACTATTTTTAAATGGTAATTAAACTATTGAATAATAGTAATATTTAATAAGTTATAAAATAAAATTTTATTATGTCTAAATGGATTATATTATCTCAAAAAAATACGAATTCATCAAATTATTCCGAATGGGAAATAGATTGTCCTAATCCTGATTGTAATGGATATGTATATCCTGCAGGAAATATAAATCCAGAATCTTATACTTGTGATTTTTGCAATGAAAAAGTTGAATTTGCTGTTAAGATTGTAGATAATTAATTTTTCATTTCTTTAATTAAAGATTCCGTAATTACATTCCATTGTAATTCTTCATTATTTGAAATATATATAACATCCTCACCTATTTCTGATGAAGCTAACCATGAATCCCATAATAACGAATTTATATTATGAGGTCTAATGTACATAATTCCAATTTTATTATTTTGTACAAAATTATAAATATTTTGTTTACGGTCATCAATATAAATATCTGCATCTACCTTAGATTTATTATCTGGCGTTGGATATACAAATTCATCAAAATATATATTATTGTCATTTAACCATTTTATTGATTGTTCTTTCATTTGTTCTCTTTGTGATTGTTCTTCCATCCATTTTACACTTACACGATGCGTAATTATTTTAATGGTATAATATTCTTTTAATTTATTTGTAGCTTCCGAAGAACCATTAATTGGTTTAACTTTATCATATATACTTATATCTTCATTAACAATTTCATTAATTAAAGTTCCAAAATTTTTACCTGTTTTAGATTTAATAGAACGCGTTCCGCTTTTCAAATTTATATTATACCTTGATTCAATTTCTTTTAAAAATTGTTTCCTCGTATCTGATAAAACACCATCCAAATCAATCCCAAGAATTGGTTTTCTATTAAGTTCTTTCAAGTGAGATAAATCTGGATTAGTGTGATTAAGATTAAATTTATTCATAATTGATATATGAATTTCTGTATTATAAAACTATTGTTTAATTATATTCATATGTCCAAACATCATCTGTAGGTAATCCACTTTTATATTCCCATGAATCATCTACAGAAGTTAATTCTTTAATATTTCTAATAGCATATACTTTTGGTTCTCCTGTACATTCAAATGAAATTAAAACGTTATTTTCATCTTCTTTTGAAATAGAGATAGTATTATCTCCAAATGTGTCATTAATTGTATTTTCTAATTCTGTTGGTGTCATCAATATAAAAATAGTGATTAATAATTAAAAATGTTTCGTTTAATATTCAATTTCTTCAGCCGTTAAATCAATAGATAATGCTTGTTCAATTTTTTGTTGAACTTCTATATTTGGCTGTGTATTTTGATATTCAATATTTTTCAAATGACTTTCTTTTATATTAAGAAGTTTTGCAAGTTGTTTTCTTGTATAATTTTGAGATTTTCTAGCTTGTTCTATTTGTGTTCCAAAATCTATTGCTAAATCCTGTACATTTTCAAAGAAATCATCCTGTTCTCGTTCGTATTCTGTAATAGGGTTCATAGTTATATTAAATTTTATATTGTATGTTTGTTTATAAACGATTCAAATTTAACTTATATTTTGTTTTGTTTTACTTTACGTATATTCATACGTGTTAATAGGTCTTAAATATTATGGTAATTTGTAACATGATTGAACGGTTTTAATATTTTAAAAAATATAAATAAATGATAGATTTTCATAGATGTACTATGTTTTCTAATATCAAATATGTTTGTCTATATTAATATATGGTTCAAACGGTTTATTTGAACTTAAATTCGCGTCTACAAAACCAAATAAGTTTTGTGTTGATACATAACCACTCCAATTATACGATACATAATCACTTAACCAGCTTTTTTGTTCTTCTGTAGGTTTTTTATTTGAAACAAACAGAATATCAATATCACTAGCGGATTTAATAGCGTTATTATCTGCAAAACTACCGACAATATATATTGATTTTAATTCTGGTAATTCATTAATCGAATCTTTAGATGCATTAGTATATAATAATTGTAAATCCATATATAAATTATTTAAATCTAAATCTTCATATCCAACTTCACCAAGTTGTTTTCGCAATTTTTTATTTCTTTTTTCAATATCCATAATATAAATAAATATTTTATATGTTATATGTTTTACATATTAACGTATGGCGTAGAATCTAATGTGTCATGATGCATATCATTTTTATGATTTAAATATACAGTTATAAGTTTTACTTGTTTTAATCCGGGGTCAGAACCATCAACTTCGAATACAAGGCAATATTCGTAATCATCATATGAATTATCTGTATTTGTTACTTTAACAGGTTTATTTTTTAATCTAATACAAACACGTCTTAAAACTTCATATGATGTATTACCATAATATTCTGTTCCAATTTCAAATATCAAATTATTTTTTGCATGTACAGCTATTTTATTTGGAATTTTAATTTGTACATCTTTATTATTTCTATCTTCTGATTTAAGATACTTACTTTTTTCAATTCTATGATTAGAATGACTCGTTGTATTATATACAAATGTATCTGGTAACTCAGATATTCTTTCTTTAATATGTTGCGGATATCCTTCTTTGTAATAATATCTATTATCGCATGGGTCATTATAACTTGACATACATTATCATACATATATACCCCCTAAATATTTTATTATTTTAACAATAATATTTATTATTATACAGTCATATTTTAAAGCATGAAATGTACGTTAGTTGGAACAAGTGCAGCAATCGGAATTCCTGCACCAATTTGTGATTGTAATTATTGTAAACATAAAATAAGAACAAGACCAAGTTTACTTGTTGAATATAATGATACAAATTTATTATTTGATGTATCACCAGATGTTAACAAACAATTACATGGCAAATGTACTGATATAGATTATATATTTTTAACACATCATCATCACGACCATTCAACAGGATTAAGAGAATTAAAACATACGACATTAGATAAAAATATTATTAAGTCACAGAATTCAAATGAAAAATTATTAAATTGGTTTGGTAACACATATGATTTATATTGCAGTGAAGAAACAGAAACATTATTGAATGAAAGTATGGACTATATAATGAAAGATAAATCATTTAATATATCAACTATTAATGATAATAATACAATTACTATTAATAATCTTAATATAACACCATTTATTGCAGAACATTCAATTGATTATATGGGGTATATAATACATAATGAAAATAAGTCTGTCGTATATCATCCTGATTATGGAAAATTAAATACGCAAGTTAATTTTGAAAATATTGATTATTTAGTAACAGATGGTAGTTCATTACTCGGATATGATATTCATGGAACAAAAAAAGAGTTTCAAAATATGATTGATACAATAAACCCTGATAATGTATTATTTACAAACGTTTCAGAACATATTTCTCAAAAAAATACAAAAGAATTAAAATCTTCAAATAAAAAATGGAAAAATTCTATTGTTGAAGATGGATATATATTTTAATAACGAAAGTTTTATTTAATTTGTAAAAAAATATACAATTATGGATAATTTTAATACAAATAATTCTGAATTCGTTGGTTCAAAAAAATATATTTCTAATGGGAATCAAGTTACATATGAACCAACTAAACATCAAACCGCTAGTATTGAAGTAAATACCGAGTATTTAAATTCAGATGAATTATCTAAATTAACAAATTTATTGAATGAATTTGAAAAATTAATAGATGAAAATACATCTGATATTTCATTTGCTGTAGGTTGTATTGTATTAGATGATGATAAACCAATTAAAATTAAACGAATTATAAAATAATCTTATATTCTATTTTTTACAATATCTGTATGTGACCAATGTTCATCTGTTTTAACATGATTTTCACGAACATATTTTCCTAACTTGGTGCTAAATTGTCCATAATGAAATGGGAATTTTGAACGAACAACAATTCCTTCTCCACCATTATCGATTACATCTCTAGCATAACGAATAAGCTCATTACGAGCTTCATGATTAGTTTCAAATGTAGGTGAGTCCAAATCATCTTCACAATATAGTACGGGCGTTGTAGGGAATCCTAAGACATCTGAAACGCGTTCTGTTTCAGGCCATGATAACCACATATCCCAAATTTTATCATACGCACCGAATATTTGGAAATATGCCCGTTCATCATTAACATCCGTAAGCTCAGATAATGATGGTCCAATATCTTCACATGGTTCTTCACAATCACACCCATAATGAATTGAATGTTTTGCTAAAACCCACTCACCGAATACTTGAAGCCTATCTGGAAGTTTTTGATTTACTTCTTGTTCCCAATATAATCCTCCTTTTTTGTATAATTTATCCATGTCTTTTGTAGGTTTAGAACCATTTCTTGCTCTAACAGGATTATCAATATCATTAACTATCATACAATTACTCCCATCGATTTTTTCTGTAATAACTAATGGAATACCTACAAGATTGTCTACAGATTCGATACCTGTATCATCATGTTCAATACGTGAATCTGCGGTTGTTTCTTCATCATACCAATATAATGGTAATAAATGACGGGTGCTTTGATATTTAATGCGTTCACGTAAATTTTTCCATGGTGGCATATCAAATTTTTTGCCCCATTTATTTACATTTATATCATCTATACTTTTAGGTAATGGTGGATTTTCAATTCCAATCCATTGGTAAAATGCTTGTGGTGGAATATTATTATTCTCTGCATATTTATGATGTTTATTACATACGCTGGCACCATTATTTAATATATATCCTCCATCTTTCCAAAGCTCACGCTCAATGACATGATGTGCATCATCAGATTCATTATCACACCATGGAACAACACATTCATTATTATCTCTACTAAATACTGACTCTCTAAATTTTTTTCTATTTTGCGTCATATTTTGACCCTTATTGTAACTACCAATTTATTTAAAAGTTAATGCAATCAATTTTGTTTGTATTTTATTTTTGGGTCATAATTAATATGTTTTTTATTATTGCATATACAATAGGAGTTGCACCTATGACCAATTACGGTTTCTATTTCAGTATATATGCTCTTGTTAAATATTTGTTTGATAAGTAAATACTTAAAACTTTTGATTTCAATTTATGTTCAATTGAGGAAAAACATATACATTTATAAAATAATTATAATGTAATGAGCCAAAGAAATGTAAAAAGTTGGCAACTACTTGGAATTATTAGTAGTTTTTGTTCTTTTTACGCTTTATTTTTACCGTTTAAAGAAATTTCTACGTCTATAGGTGAAACAGAAACCGTTTACGTATATGAATTAATATTAGATATTACTTTAGAAATATCTAATTATGTATTAAATGAATCGATATCTGTAGAACCATTAAGATATATTGGAAATTATTTAATACTAATTTCACTAATTATAATGATTATTTGTGGGGTTGTTATTTTATGGACAAGTATATCAAGTAACGTATTTATTTGTATTCTTTCCTGTTTTATATATACGCCACTTTCTATATCTTTTATTTTGTATGCTATGTATACTGCGGATGTTGTTTCAGCAGGGTATGGATATTATCTATTATTGTCTGGTTCTGGAATAGCATTCTTAATTCCATTTGTTTATTCATATAGAAGAGATAAATAACACTAATTATTTCTTTTCCAATCTTTCCAATCACCGTTTTTTACGCCGAGAAATAATCCGCCATTGTGAGCAATATCTGCATGTTCTTTTGGTGTGATATAATTTGGAGGTCCACCAAAATGCGTATCACATGTGGCACAATAATGTTTTGATTCAGCCATGATATTTCATTATTTATACTTATATTAATTAAATTTTTCTAATTAAACTATATTAAAAATATAGTCATAATTNTTTATAGACTTTCCATCATCAATTACAGGAATATTTACATTATAATCTGTGTATTCAACACCACATATACTATCATTGAATGCCGGTAATATTGTAACAGAAGAACCATAATAACAATCATCACAATGTAAATATACAGGTTTTTTATTTTTCGTTGGATGTAAATGATTTACAATATGATGATTTGCTTTTCTCGTAGGCGTATGATGACCGTGGTGAATAAGTATATCTTTAATCATATATTCTTTTTCTACAGTAAATTTATTACTTATTTCTGCATTAAATCCGTTTGATTTTTTCTCATGGTTTCCTTCTAATAATATTATATCATCTACAAATAAATATAAATTATTTATAAAATTAATTGCTCGTGAATTGTATTTGCCTTTATTAAAAGTATCACCGTTTAAAATTAGTTTTGATGTTTGAAAATTATCTAATAATATTTTTATCCTAGAATACATGTTTTTATATATCATTTCTTTTGTATTACTATCTAAATGTAAATCTCCTAATATTAATGTATTATAATCAGATAAATATAATGATTTATCTTTTATTTTCCAATTATAAGGTAATTTATTCATATAATAATACAATCATTATACACAAATAAAGTTATTGATTATATATTTTCAAAATTTGGTTGGTGTTGAGAGTTATTCATATTTTTAACTTCTTCTAATATTAGCGATTCAAGCTCATCATAAGATGGTCTGTCTATTTTTATATACCCAAATCTATCCATTATAGTATCTAAACAATTATTTAAAATAGTAACTCTATCATCAATTGATTCTGTATTTATTAATTTTTGTATTTCTTCTTCATGATTAAAAATATAATCATTAAGTGCCGTATGAAAATGTTCTTCTTTATATTCTTCTACAATTTCTTCTTTATCATTCCAAATTTTATCATGAACTTCATAAATATTAATACTTGTATTTTCATTTTGAAGTCTATTTAACCAAGTACAAACCTGTTGCATTGCATATACTTCTCTATCTGTAGGTGTTTTTACTTCTCTTGGATAAGGTGAACTCATACATATAGTTAAAAACTCAACAGTGAAAAATGTTTATATTTTACTTAGAAGCTACAAAATTTCCACTTTTTGTAATTTCCGTAGCTAATGGGAAACCGCGTTCATCATTAGAACATGATTCAACGTGTGAACGTTCATAGATAACCCACATTCTTTCTTGGCAGTGAATACAATTAGCACGTTGTTTTACGCGAAATGGGTCATCCATTTTCCCAAACATTTGTTTATATTCTAATTCATGACCTGTGTTGTTATTTGGACAGTCAGACATATCAAATAATACTATGAGTGATAAAATAATAAATGAATGCATATATCCGCCAGAACGTCTTAACCAAAAAGTATATATAGTTATCTTCTTATTCGTCTTACGGCAACCCATATAGGCAACCATTCTAATCCAGCATTTTTAGCTCCTAATGCACGACTCCTTCCTTCCTGTCTTGGTTCATAAATCACCGTATCTCCATCTTCAAGTTGTTTGGGCCACTTATTTGGTTTTAATTCAAGTACCGGTGCAGGTATTCCACTCGTATTATTATTTTTAATATCTTCTTCCACACGTTCTTTTGTATTATCATAAGCTCCTTGTAAAAACTTTTCTACGTCATTAGACATTCCAATAGCTGAAGCTTGTATTTTTATCCAATCATCAATATTAATTTTTGCTTGAGCCACAGCATAATTATTTGCATTTCTTGTTATACAGTGATGGTTGGCACTATATGGTAAGTCCCATTCGTGACTAGAACACGGTGTCAAATTATACGATATATTGTTAATAGGATGATTTTTTGTTATAACCATTTTTAAAACATCATTTTTAATATTTCCTATTTTATCTGT
>SL_4KL_010_BRINEDRAFT_10000253_pt1 | contig 26761 bp, 36 predicted proteins | sample SodLak_010_BRINE_2_FD_10664 | JGI IMG/M metagenome (IMG submission 10664) | reverse complement strand
TGCGCGGGACCGGATTTGAACCGGCGGACCCCTACGGGACAGCGTCCTAAGCGCTGCACCTTTGGCCTGGCTCGGTTACCCGCGCGCACTCGACTATTTACGACCGCCCCAAATGAACGTGTCGCTCTCCGCCGGGAAGCGTTTATACCACCCTGTGACTTACACGCAAGCGTGTACCGAGCGAGCGACGAACTCGACAACGCCGAATGGCTGGAGACACTGGAAACGGCAGCCGATCGGCTCGATCTCGGGACAGACGCTCGCTCACACGCCCGCGATGTCTTTCTCTCGACAGTCCCCGAATCTGAACGATCAAAGAAGGCAAAACTGGCATCCTCACTGTACGTGGGTGCGCTGATCGCAAGCGACCAGCGTTCCCAGACCGCGGTCGCCGACGCTGTCGGCGTCTCGCGACTCTCTGTGCAACAACACTGGAAAGAACAGCTCGCCGAAACCGGTCTGGAGCCACCGGGCTGGTGATCAGTCCATATCGGCTTTGACTCGACCCTCGCGTTCCGGTGTGAGATTGCCGTGTTCGTCGATCTCGCCGTGGACAATTCGGGTCGAGGAGATGATCTCGCCATCCTCGGCATAAACGTGGTCGACGACCTCTAGATCGAGGAGGTCGTGGCCACGCTCTCTGCGGATCTCGTTGATGCGCTTGCCGCCAGTTTTTGTCTCCGGTGAGAGCACGAGCACATCGAACAGGGGTTCGGTCGCGATGCCGGTCGGCTCGGTAAGCTTGCGGATCGTGTACTTCCGGTCGTACTCGCTGGCATAGGCCGGAAGCTCCGCGTCGAGATCGTCGCGTCGGCGGTCGTAGGAACGGATCGGGCGGTCCTCGTGGCGTGTTCTCGGTGCGAGATCGTCACTCGTGAGTCCGATCGTGACATCCCCAAGTTCGAACGCCCGCTCGAACAGCGCACGGTGACCGTCGTGAATCGGATCGAACGTTCCACCGAGCGCTACGTCCATATGCCATCGGATGGTGCCGCGAGGTTTAGTGGCTTCGACTTGTCACTCGTCGTCCTCGTCGACGGTGATAGTCACGGCCTCGTCGTCGGTATCGTCGCTGCCGTTGAGATACCGATCGAGGTTGAGGACGGCGTTGAGCTGGCCCTGCACGTCGTCGATGACATCACCGACGAGATCGCTGGGTGAGATCGCACTGTACTCGTAGGGGTTGTTGCCCGCGCCGTCGCTCTTTCGTTTGTCCCGCATAACCGTCTCATCCTCGTGCAGCGCAGCGAGCGCTTCCCGGACGGTGCTCGGGTACAGCCCGGTTCCCTCCGCGATCTCGTCGCTTGTGCTGTCGGGCTGTTGGCGAAGATGAATGTAGATCCGTGCGCGTGTCTCGGTTTCGAGAATCCACGAGAGAAGATCGACGACTCCCTCGTCGAACTGCTCGATCGCTTTGTCTGCTTCCTGTTCGAGTTTCTCTCGAACGTCCCGCGACTCCTCGGTGTCGGCCTCGTCAGTGCCCGAATCGCCGTCTGATGTATCCTCTGCAGACATGCCTCGTAAAAAGAGGAAAGCGATTGCCTGATAAAAATCCTTGCCTCATTTCGCTCGCTGACAAACTGGGAAATTCCGAGCTATCCAAGCGCATAGTGGTTGTGTCGCTGCTTTTGGTTCCGGCGAGGGTGAATATTCCCACGTGAGTACAACTTCTGGCAATCAAAACCCCGCGGCTGCACGAGAAATCGAGGGCAACAGAACAATGCGAGAGCAGTTACTGGGCCGCTGCGTCGTAGGCGTCGCGAAGGCTCTGTGTCTTGTCGATAACACGATCCGCACCATCTTCCAGCGCATCGAGTGCGTCGACAGATGGTTCGGTTTTGATCGTCAGCACTGGATCGGTCTGCCCACCGGACTGTTCCGGGTTCATGTCGTAGGTTGCAGCCGAGACACCCTCGGTTTCAAGCAGTGCACCCTTCAGCACGTTCATGAACGTGTGATCCTCGCCCGCGATCTCGATAGAGAGCTCAGTCTCCTCTTTGTCGATGACCCGCAGTTCCATACTGTTGTAATCTGGCGCTCGCGTAAGTCAACCTTTCGACTCTCGCTGAGGGGCTGCTCGCTTCCGCTCGATGCAGATCTTAGCGTTCTTGTAGACCGAGGTGATACAGCGACCATGAGTGATTTTTACGTCCGGCTTGCCGGCGCAGTCTTTCTTCTCCTCGGTGCGGGCTGGGTCGGAGTCGGGCTCTGGGTCGAAGAGCTGTTCGTGGCGTTTGCCGGCTCGCTGGCAGCGGTCGCTGGGCTCGTCCTCTTTAGCCTCGCAAACCGGATGCGCGAAGAGAGTGGTGACTAGTTGCGAGCGTTCTGAGTGTATTGGGACAGACAGCGAGAGAGTTTTTCGAATGCTGTGGTGACCGAGTCGAGTGAAACTCGACTATCGCTCACTTCGTTTCATCACTCTAGCAGCGACTCGCCAGTCATCGCTTCCGGCTGCTCGATTTCCAGTAGTTCGAGCATCGTCGGCGCAATATCCGCGAGCGTCCCGCCGTCTCGCATCGTCCGATCCCCATCTGTCCCCTCGGGATCGACGTACACTGCGGGCACAGGATTCGTGGTGTGTGCAGTGTGTGGATTCTCCTCGCTTCCCATCTCGTCGGCGTTGCCGTGGTCTGCGGTGACGATGACGTGTGCACCCGCCGTCTGCATCGCATCGAGCAGTCGTGCGAGGTTGCTGTCAACTGCCTCAACAGCCTCGACAGCGGCGTCGAAATCCCCGGTGTGACCAACCATATCGGCATTGGCGTAGTTGAGCACCACGACATCCGGATCGTCGGATTCAATCACTTCGATCGCTTTGTCTGTCACCCCCGGCGCGCTCATCTCCGGCTGGAGATCGTAGGTCGCCACGTCGGGGCTCGGGACGATCTCACGTCGTTCACCCTCGAATTCGACCTCTCGACCCCCATTCAGAAAGTAGGTGACGTGGGGGTACTTCTCGGTCTCGGCGAGGCGGAGCTGGCTGTGGCCCGTCTTCGAGAGCGTCTCACCGAGCGTGTCCGCAGGCTGATTCGGTGGGAACGCAACCGGCAGATCAAACTCCGCGTCGTACTGGGTCATCGTCACCAGCTCGATTGCTGGCGGTGTGGTCTCGAACTCCCAGACTGGGTCGATATCTGTGAGCATCCGAGTGAGCTGTCGAGCGCGATCTGACCGGAAGTTGACGAAGATCACCGCGTCGCCATCTTCGAGTGCAGGCCTGTCCTCGATCAGCGTCGGCTCGATAAACTCGTCGGTGGTGTCACGCTCGTAGGACTGTTTGGCTGCAGCGATGGGGGAGGTCGCGGTGTGGTCACCCTCTCGGTTGACGATCGCGTCGTAGGCCCGCTTGGTTCGCTCCCAGTTTTGGTCTCTGTCCATCGCGTAGTATCGACCTGTGACCGTGGCGACCGAGCCCGTCCCCTGCTCGGTTGCGTGTGCTTCGAGTTCCTCAAGATAGCCTGCCCCACCCTTCGGGGCTGTGTCCCGTCCATCTGTAAATGCGTGTGTGACTGCCTCCGTCCCGCGCTCGGCGGCAAGATCGATCAGGGCGTGAATGTGTGACTGGTAGGAGTGGACGCCGCCGTCGCTGACCAGTCCCATAAGGTGAACCCGGCCGCCCGACTCCTCTGCGTGTCCGAACGCAGAGAGGATCGTCTCGTTTTCGAACAGTGGTGGATCCTGTGGTGCGTCGAAGATACTCTGCTCACCGCGTGAGCGGGCGATTGCGTCGGTGATCCGAGCGGACTCCTGAATGACGACACGGCCTGCACCGATGTTGAGATGGCCGACCTCGCTGTTTCCCATCTGTCCCTCTGGGAGCCCAACTCGCGGCCCGAACGTTTCGAGCGTGCTGTCCGCGCCTGTTTCTCGGAGCTGATCGACTGTTGGGGTCTCTGCCGCTGCGACGGCATCCCGTGCCGTCTCGTCCGGGTTGAGTCCCCACCCATCCAGAATGACAAGTCCAACCTTCATACCTCTATGTGTAGCTGGCGCCTTCCCATACTTTTGGGTTCCCGCAAAACGACACCCCAGATGACAAAAAGACCATATATGTAGTTGTGGAGCGAAATACTGACTATATCAAAACCAATACTCAATTCTGTCTAAGGTAATTAAGGATGATGTCGTTCCTTTCACAAAAGCGTTATATCTATTCTCTTGCCAGCCATAATCATGAGAGAGAGTAACAACCACATAGTGGCGGCAAGCACCGTCCAGCGACTGCGTTCGATGTAACCCGTGCCATCGAATGATCCAATCAGGCGAAGCATCGAGGTCGAGTACTGGGTGATCGACGAGGAGGGGCGGCTGACCGAGCCGGGCGATCTCGTCGACGCCGCAGCAGGTGTCGAACGCGAGTTCGTCGAGCCGCTGCTAGAGATCAAGACGACACCGTGTGAGTCCTCCACGCAGCTTCGCAAGGAGCTGCTTGCCCGAATCGAGGCAGTGCTCGATGTTGCCAACGAGCAGGGGAAGGGACTCGTTCCACTCGCCACGCCGCTCAACCACGGCGAGATTCCGGATATCGCAAGCGAGCGAACCCGTATTCAGGATGAAACCATCGGCGAAAACTTCGAGTACGTCCGTCACTGCGCGGGAACCCACATCCACACCGAGCAACAGCCCGGCAAGGAGATCGAACAGCTGAACACACTGATAGCGCTCGATCCCGCACTGGCGCTGGTCAACTCCTCGCCGTACTTCCAGGGGCGGAACCTGGCAGCGGGCGCACGCTCGAAGATGTACCGGTGGCTCGCGTACGAAGATATCGCCCACCAGGGCCGGCTCTGGCGGTACATCGAGGACAAAGCCGAGTGGGAAAGACGTCTCGAACGGCGCTACGAGGAGTTCGTGGCGAGCGCACTCGAAGCGGGCTTTGACCGGTCGTCGATCGAGGCCAACTTCGGTCCAGATAGCGCGGTCTGGACACCGGTCCAGCTCCGCGAGAAGTTCGACACTGTCGAGTGGCGGTCGCCCGACACCGCACTCCCAAGTGAGATTCTCCAGCTCACCGACGATATTGTTGACGTCGTTGAGCAGGTCCGCGAAGCCGATGTCCAGATCGGTGGCTCGCCCGCTGTCGGCGAGGAACGGATCACGCTTCCCGAGTTCGACACTGTCTCCGAGCTCGTCGAGGCCGCGATCCAGCATGGGTGCTGTTCGGAGCGAGTCGAGTCGTATCTCACCTGCATGGGCTTCGAGCCGGATGCGTACAGTCCGCTCACCGGAGTCATCGAACAGCCCGGGACTGTGGCTGTCGACACCGCACGAGAGATCCGACTCGAGTATGCGGCGCGGCTCGAAGCCGACGTGACACAGCGCAGCCCGATCAGTGCGGACTGATGCGGCCACGCATTGCGTTGTTGAACGCCGCACAGCAAGTCGAACCCACCAGTCGAAACTTTCGGCGCGAACTCGACGCCGACGTGGTCGAATTTCACTGTCCCGCCGGCGAGTTCCCGGACGGCTACGGCTACGACGGCTTCGTCGTCACCGGGTCGTGGGCGTCGGTGTACTGGGACCGGGAGTGGATCGGCCGGCTCAAGACGTGGGTCGGTGGCGCAATCGAAGTGGGTCTGCCCGGGCTCGGTGTTTGTTTCGGACACCAGCTCCTCGCGGACGTGCTCGGTGGCCGTGTCGACGCGCTCGGCGAGTACGAAATCGGCTATCGGACTGTCGTTCAGGACGAAGACAATCGGTTGCTCGATGGGGTCGACGATCGGATGACGGTGTTTACGACACACTCCGATCACGTCGTCGACGCACCACCCGGCGCAACGGTGTTTGCACGAAACGAGTACGGAATCCACGGTTTCCGGAAGGGTCGTCTCTTTGCCGTCCAGTTCCACCCGGAGTACGATATGGAGACCGCTCGTGTCGTGACGGAGGGGAAACGTGGTGAGATCGACGACGAGCGAGTTGCGATGGTGCTCGATGGGATCACCGACGAGCAGTACGAGGCTGCCTGCGAGGCAAAACAGCTGTTCGACAACTTTCTCGCGTACGTTACGGAACACCGGAAACTACAGGAACAATAAGGATGTAACAGCGGAATTATCTGTCCGCGGCGTGTGTGTTCAGGTATGCCCTCACAGCTACTCTCGGAAGGTTTTGCCGAGGATATCGTCACGACCGCCCGAACAGCGACGGGTGACAGTCTCCGCTCTGTCACCTACTTCACCCGGTCGGATTTCGACCAGCTGTATCTCCGCGAGGATCTCGAACGGGACGCAGATCTGAACACCTTCGTCGGTCACGAGTGGCGCGGCTATCGTGAGACACAGAACGCCTACCAGCAATCGGAGCTCGGCCAGTGCAAGTTCACGGTGCGTGCGTTCGAAAACGGCTATCTGCTCCGCGTCGCCGAGGACCGCCGTGGGGTGTTGATCACGACTGACGGACTTTCGATGCAGAGCTACGAGGAGATCGCGGAAGCACTCAAGCGACTCCTCCGGGATGCTGAAGGGTAATGTGTGTCTGCGGGCAGTGTTTACATGCAAGCCCCAATCACCAGTAGCCATGGACGAACAGAACGCGCCAGTCGTGACCTGCTCGCGGTGTGACAGGGAGTGGGAGCTCTCCTACGAGCTCGACGAGCTACACGCCGGCAACCGCGCAGTCGAGCAGTTCGCGATGGATCACCACCGCCACACCGGCCACTACCCAGACGATGTCTCCCCCTGGGTCGTCCAGTGTGTCCACTGTCCAATGGGTGAGGAGTTTCTTGCCGAGCGACCAGCACGCCGGTTTGCCAACACACACGCCAGACACACTACACACTCACTCGAACTCCAGGGACCGGAAGAAGCAGAACCTGAAACGATCAGTTCCGAGTAATTACCAGAACTTCACACCGAGGTCGTGCATCCCGTCGTTGTTGGCTGCGAGGTTGATGAGAAGCGGTGTGACCGATTCGACCTCGGCAGCGTTCGCGAGCCCGCCCGCATCGAGTGCGCGCAATCCATCGATCTCTTCGATCAGCTCGTTAACCGTCGCCGTCGCCTCCTCGTCGTCACCGACGACCGGCACATCCCAGTCCAGATCGGCGTCGAGATCCGAGAGTTTCGCTGCCGCAAGGTTGTGGAATGCACCGACGACAGGCACGCTATCGGGTGCAGCCTTCGCGGCGAGCTGGGTGACGCTCCCAACTCCTGGTGGGTTGTAGTGCAGCCCCTCCTCGTCACGTTGCATCCCGACCGCTGGCGAGACGAGAACCGAATCGTCGAGTTCCTCGGCGACGGCCTCGATCGTATCCGAGAGATAGTACGCCGGAACTGCGGCGACGACGACCTCGCTGCGAGCGGCCGCCTCGACGTTTTCCATCCCCTCGACAGTGCTGTCGATCTCGTGTTCCGCGAGGATGTCGGTGTACTCTGTCGCTTTCGTCTCTGCTTTCTCTGCTTTTCGTGAGCCAACCAGTACGTCGTGGTCAGTGTCACGAGCCAGTCGAAGCGCGAGTCCTTTGCCGATGTCGCCAGTACCGCCCAGAAGTGCAATCTGCATATGTTGTGGTTGGCCGATTGGAGAATAAGCGTTGCGCGTTACACTCGTCAGTGGCTGCAAGTAGCGTATCATTTATGCGGCGGGGCTGGCTAATGCAGGTATGGTCCAGTGTGAGATGTGCGGGACGGAGACGTCGAGTCCGAACCGTGTCAAGATCGAAGGTGCAGAGCTCGATGTCTGTGACGAGTGTACGGATTTCGGCACGGAGGTCTCAACCCAGGACAGCTCGTCCAGTTCGACCAAGTACTCGACGAGTAGCTCCTCCTCATCCAGCAGTTCCAGTTCGTCAAGCAGTACATCAACGTCGACCACCACAACGAGCTCCGGCGGTGGGGGTGGCGGGCGTCAGCAAGATATGTTCGACGATATCGACGAGCTATCCCAGGATTTCGATCAGCAGATCCGTCAGGCGCGCGAACAGGCAGGGCTCAGCCAGGAGGATCTGGCGAAAGATCTCAACGAGAAAGCGAGTCTCATCCGGAAACTCGAACAGGGGGAGATGCTGCCGACCGACGACATGCAAACGAAACTCGAACGCACGCTCGATATCGATCTCACTGCCGGCGGTAGCACGTCAGACACGGAGTGGGAAAGTGACTCCTCGGCGGGCGAGTACACCCTCGGGGATGTCGTCGAACGAAAGGACTCCTAGAGCTGTTCGGTACCGTCGACATCGAGCTCTTCAGCGAGCGCGTCGACCTCGGATTCGAGTTCGTCAATCTCCGACTGGAGCTGCTCGAACTCCCTGCTCCCTTCGAGTTCGGCCTGTGTCTTTTCGACCTGCAGGACGTTTCGTTTGAGCTTTTTCGACGTGAGCTCTCGAATCCGGTCGTTGTACTCATCAAGTCGCAACAGCCGGCTGATCGTCTCGGTTAGCTCCTCGCGTGTGACGGGCTTGACGAGATAATCGTCGATCCGCAGATCGATAATATCGAAATCAGGGTTGACTGCCGTCACCATCGCGACCCGGCAGTCGGGGTTTCGTTTCTCGATTTCGGTGAGTACCTCGTTGCCCGAGACGACCGGCATTCGACGGTCGAGCAACACCAGATCGAACTCATCGTCGAGTTGCTCGATCGCCTCCTCACCGCCGTAAGCAACCACTGTCTCGTACTCGTCGGGGAGATACGCCGCGTACATATCCGCGAGATCCGCCTCGTCTTCGACGACCAGCACGCTAGGTCGCTTTGCTTCGGAGTCACTGTCTGCTATCGCGTCAGTCACGAGTTGTCTCTATCTCCGCTTGTATGCGAACCTATATTAAACTGTGAGGTTTCTTCCGGTATTATTCGGTAAGTAATCAGGTCCAGTTGTCCAGCCCGGTCTGGACGAGTGACTCCTCGATCCGTTCGAAGCCGCGGCTCACCTCGTCGGGATCGACAGCCCACTCGTCGACGACGTAGCTGCGTGCCGCCTCGACATCCGGATCAATCGACGTCTCAACGTCGACATCGACCACTGCGGGGTCCAGGAACAGATTACGCAGTCGGTCGGCGTGCTCGATGGTCTCGCCGCGTTCGTCGAGAACGCTGAACAGGTCGCCGTGTTCGCCCACCAGTTTGACTGCTGTTTTCGGGCCGATCCCCGAGATACCGTCGTTGAAATCAGTGCCACAGAGAATCGCCACGTCGACGAGCTGTTCCCAGCTCAACTCGTGTTTTTCGAGTGTCGCGTCAAAATCCATCAGCTCCGGGTCGCCTTTGCTCGTGAGCTGGCGTAGCGTCAGCGGCGAGCCAAACAACAGGGCATCGTAATCCTCCGTCCCGGCGTAGTCGACGACTCCCTGTCGGGCCATATGCGCACACTGTGCTTCGCCCTCCGCGGGTGCGTCGACGACCGGGACATCGAGAATTTCGAGCAGCTCGCGTGTCGTCTCGATGATCGTCTCGGTGAGTCGCTGGGTACGGGATTCCAGTCGGGCAACGGCGATCGAGTCGCCACGTTCGCGGGCGTCTTCGAGTTGCTCTTCGTACTGTTCGCGCTGCTCGCGGCGCTTCTCGACTTCGTCGTCTTTCAGCTCCGTCACCGCGCCGTCGAAGACGAAGACAGGGGTCAGCTCGTGTTCGAAAAATTTGGGCAGCCCCTGAACGACACCGATGAGATTCGCGACCTCGGTGCCATCCGCGGTCGTGTAGGCGTCGTCGTTCGTCCACTTGACTGTCGTCGTTAGATACCGGTACAGCCAGTTGTGGGCGTCGATCGCGACGACCGAGCCCGAAAGCTCCTCGAAGGGAACCTCTTCGAGTGCGGCAAGCTCACGTAGATCTGCGTTTCCCATACCCCTCGGTTGGAGTGAACGGGGCTTGATACCGTCGGTTCGAGCCATGACGGCTCTCCCACGCCACACACGACTCGCATCAGGCCAGCTCGATCCGCTGGACGAACGGCAGCTCCCGGATCTCGTTGATCAACTCGCCGGAAAGCGGATCGTCAGTGACCAGATACAGCTTCGGCTCGTCGGTAAACTCTGGATCCTCTGTCATCACCTGCCGGATCGAGATATCGTGATCGGCGAGCAGTCCCGTCACACTGGCGACGATTCCGGATTCATCGGCCTCGCGGACAGCGACCGTACAGACGGTCAGATCCAACACGGGAGCGAGATCCATCAGGCTCGGCACCGCAGAGATATTCTGAAAGATCGGCCGGAGCTGGTCGTCGGCGAGGATCGCGTCGGTCGTCGCGTCCACAACCCGACGGTCGACACCGACCTCGCGGGCGATTCCTGTGTTGGGGATCTCGATCCCACCCGAGACGACGCGACCGTCGTCGTTGACTGAAAACCCCCGCTCCAGTAGGAGCCGGATCACCCGCTGCTGGCTGGGCGAGTCCGAGAACTTCTCCATGATCTCCTCGAACATACGCGAACCTACGCGCGGGAGCCTAAAGGTGTTGGGCATACCTGTCCATTGCTGCCCAACTCTGTCCACTCAGGCGATGCCGGCTCGCGAGAACAGTCTCAAGAGAACAGCTCGGTCAGTGCAAAGAGCACGTACGCTTCGAGGATAGCGGCAACTGCGAGCAGCAACACGCCAGCGCCGAGAACAACGCCGATCTGTCGCCAGTCGTCGACATCGAGCGGTTCGTGCGTGCCGAGAAAATGGCCAGCGGCCTGAACAACTAACCGGAAGCTGACTGCCGCCCCAAGCAGATACGCAAACAGTGTCGGCAACCCGGAGAGGAAGATTGCAGGAACCAGCAAACCGGTGTCACTGCCGGCCGACAGCGCGAGGAAGTAACCGGCGACGACTCCCTGTGCAAGGAGGGCAAGCGCCGTCAGCACACCCGCGGATAGCGCCCCGAGAACGAGCAAGGAGAACAGTTCGAGCTGCTCGAAAAAGAGCGTCGTCGCCGGGAACTGCTGGGGGAGCACAAGGGTAGCGAGATCACCGAGGGCCAGCGAGCGAATCTCGCGGCCGGCGAGCCAGAAGAGCACACCCGTGGCTGCGCCGCTCAGAAAGAGGAGAAGCGAGAAGCCAACGTACGGCCGGTGTGTTCGCCACGCCGCCCGGAGGTCAGCCCGGAGCAGTGTCAAAAGACTCGACCCGTCGGCGGGCATCTGGCCTTACGCGTACCGTTCGAGTTCTGGGTCGTCGAGTTCGTCGAGCACGTCAGCAGCGGTCTCGTCGAGCAGGCTCTGTCCCTCGGGGGTGACCTTGCGGCCCTCGCCCTCGGCGGTTTCGACGTAGCCAGCCTCTTCGAGCTGCTGGAGTGCGGTTCGGATCACGTTGCCCGAGCCGTCTGCGCTTTTGCGGGGTCGGACCTTGTACCGGTTCGAGCCCTGCTTGCCGCCGCCGTACTCGGTTTTGAGCGCGCCAACACCAACCGGTCCGTCGACTGCGACCTTCCGAAGCAGGCTGGCAGATCGTCGCGTCCAGAAGTCGGCCTGTTCAGGTGGCAGCTCCCGGTCCGCGCCGGATTTCGTGAACTCCATCCACTCCGGAGCTTCGATTGCGTCTTCCGATTCGAGCGTCTCTGTAAGCGCCTCGATGACCTCCTCGGCCGGCGCATCGTAGAGTGTCGTCATTGGGAAATTCTTCCTCTTGGCGTCATTTAACGCTTGTGAACGGCGGAAGTCAGTGCGAACCGTTCGCATCATGCTCACTCGTTCGGGAGAATGATCACCGCCCGGTTACCCTCGTCGCCATCCTGACGGCTGAGTTCAAGTTCGCCGCCAACCGTGTCGGCGACCCAGTTCGCCAGCCAGAGTCCGATCCCAAGCGAGTGGACGAGTGGCGTCTCTTTGCCCTCGTTTATCGCCTGCCGGTCGTTTTCTGGGATCGGTGGACACTCGTCTTCGATGATCGTCAGCACCTCTGTCTCGTAGTCCTCAATCCGAATCCAGACAGTCGACTTCTCGTCGGGATTGTGTTCGATCGCGTTCTCGACGAGTTCGCTGACCGCGATCCGGTAGGATTTCGGCGTGTTGACGATCATCTCCGGCGGAAGGTTGAGTTTGATCGTCGCATTAGGGTAGTCGCGCCGGAACTGCACTGCAAGATGCTCGATCAGCTCGGTAAGATCAGTCCGGTTGTGCTCCGAGGGATTGAATCCGACCTCGGTCTGTGCCGTGCGGGCCTTCTCGCCGAGTTGCATCAGCTCGTCGGCCGCGCTCTCGATCTGTTCGCCTGCACGCTGATACTGTTCGTTGTCGGCGTCCTGGAGTACTGACGCGTGGCCGAAGATCAGGTTGAGCCGGTTGCGCATGTTATGTCTGAGCACACGACTCAGCACGTCGAGCTTTTGCTCCCGGTGTCGGCGTGCACGGATATCGCGTGCAACACCAGTGAGTCCGGTGTACTCTCCGTTTTGTAATGGAAGCAGGCTAAATCGGATTTCGACGGGTTTCCGCTGACCGTTCTTTGTAACGATCGTCGTCAACATCGAGCCTGCCGGCTCGTCGGTCGCAATCGCTGCTCTGACCTGCCGGTTGAACCGCTGCACTTCCTCCTCGTTCAACACGAGTGTGGGATCGGCACCGATCAACGCCTCCCGGTCGTAGCCGGTCAGCTCAACGAAGGCACTGTTTATTAGCTCGAAGTGGCCATCGCCATCGATCATGTACAGCCCATCCTCGGCTTCCTCGACCAGATACGCGTAGTTGGTCAACTCCGACTTCTCGTCTGGCGCATCTACTGGTGTATTCTCTTCGCTCATCGCAGCCTCTTTGCCCTGTTGGCTTTCCGTCGACTGGTTACTTAATTACCAAGGATACACAACATTCTGTTGTCACTATCGGAAGAACAGAAACTCCGCCGTGGTTTTTACCCGGGCTATCATAGCGGCCGTATGGATGAATCTGCGGCCCTCCGGAGACTTTCGGCGTTGCTTCCCGAGGCAGGGGACGACGCGGCAGTCGTAGACGGGCTTGTTATCTCGACGGATATGCTCCACGAGTCGACAGATTTCCCCGTGGGGACGACCCCCTACACTGCTGGCTGGCGGTCGGTCGGGGCCTCGCTTTCGGATATCGCCGCGATGGGCGGCGAGGCTGTCGCCGCGGTTGCGGTCTACGGCGCACCAGCCTTCGAGTGGGAGGCAATCGAAGCCTTCGTTACCGGTGCACGCGACGTCTGTCGATCAGTCGACGGCGCGTACGTCGGCGGCGATCTCGACCAGCACGAGGAGTTGACAGCGGCAACAACGGCAGTCGGCCGGGTCGACGAGCCAGTCTGGCGCTCCGGTGCGAGTCCGGATGAGGCAGTCTGTGTGACAGGAACGCTCGGCCGGAGTGCAGCGGCGCTGGAGCTGTTTCGGGCTGGTGAGACCGACCGCGCGAACGAACTGTTTCAGTTCTCGCCGCGTGTCGCGGCTGGTCGTGTCCTCGCTGGCCGGGCAACAGCGATGATCGATTCGAGCGACGGAGTTGCACGCTCGCTGCATCAGCTCGCGGCGGCGAGTGACTGTGGGTTTGCGCTTGACTCACCGCTGCCGATCGACGACGCTGTCGAAGAGCTCGCTGCCGACGAGGCCGACCGCCGGGAGATGGGTGTGTTCTTCGGCGAAGATTTCGAACTGGTCTGTACGCTCCCGACGGAACTGCTTTCGGAGCTGCGGGCGGAGCTTTCGGTCCCGCTTTCGCGGATCGGCACTGTCACCGACGAGGGGATAACCCTTGACGGCGAGGAACTGCCTGATCGTGGCTACACGCACGGCTGATCGATATTTTTTCGTGAGAATCTGCAACTGACCTCAAAAATCCTCATAGTGATTGCTGTGATTATTTTCAGCACGGAATCGCAAGAGTAGTCGTATCAAGCCGTGAAACGGACGATATCTTCCTGCCCGACGGTAAAGAGTCACAGCAATCACTATCAATCAGCATCAAGCGACTTCGATGATCTCGATCGGGATCGGGGTGAAACAGAGCGCACCGAGGACGAGCGTCAGGACACCGACAGCCATTCGCTTGCGGTCGAGCGGCTCGTCGTCGACTGGGTCGGCCGGGCCGGCGTAGGCAAGTCCGAGCGCGAACAGCCCCCACATCACCCAGATACCAACCGAATCGATCCCGCTGCGGACGAAGAGGAGATACGCGGCGAGTGCAAACAGCGCGAGCGGCACGAGCGAAGCGATGCGTTCCTGCTGTTTGCCGACCATCGCTCGAAGGATGTGACCACCGTCTAACTGCCCGACAGGAAGCATGTTCAGAAGCGTCACCAGCATGCCGACCCAGCCACCGAAGACGACCGGATGAACAACGCCGTCTTCCAGCTGTGCAGTCGCGCCGGTCGCCCAGGCGATGATCTCTAACAGTGGCGGGTGGTTGAACTCGACGAGCGTATCACCTGCCTCGGCCTGTGCAGCGGCAGCTTCCTGGGCGGGCAGTGGATCCAGCTGCAGCCCAATAGCGGTGACAATCACCGTCGCAACCAATCCTGCAAGCGGCCCCGCAGCGCCGATGTCGAAAAGCGCCTTCCGGTCGGGGATCTGGCCTTTCATCTTGATCACCGCACCCATCGAGCCGATGTACGTCGGCAGCGGGATGAAATACGGCAGCGAGGCCTGAACGTTGTGATACCTGCTCATCACGTAGTGACCAAGCTCGTGGATACCGAGTACACCGATGATCGCGACGACAAAGGGCCAGGCTTCGATCGCACGCCAGGGTTCAGAGGTGAGCGGCACCTGATACCAGTAAAAGGCTCCCGCAAACAGCGTCGAAAGGACTGTTAACACGAACAGGACGACGTTCGTCCAGGGGATGCCGTCGATCTCGGGCGACCACGGCTCCGCGACCAGGACGTACTCGCCTCGGGAGATTGGGACACCACCATCGGACTCGTAGCCACGCTGCAGCGACACCTCGTAGCCATGTTCACGAAACAGCGGCCACAGTTCCCGTTCGAGCTGTTTGCCGGTCGCAACTGGCTCACCGATATAAATCACCGTCTCTCCGTCGGTACGAACCTCGTAGGCGTGGAACACGGAAGAAAACGCGTCGGCATCGGGGGGAGAGCTGACCCCGTCGCTACCTGCCATCGGTCTGGCGTATGTATCGGTCGGGGATAAAAACCTCGAACGGTTGCTGTGGCTGGCGACCTGTAAAAACGGAGGAAAGTGATGCAGGGACGGGACACACAGGCGGGAGAGACAGGTGTGTCCGTCTCGGGTGGCGGCTTATGCGGTCGGTTCGACCCGCCAGGTCGTCGCGCTCGTGTACGACCACTTTTCGACTTCGATATCCGTCGCGGAGTCTTTGAGCTTCACCATCAGCGCACCGATCTCTTTCGGAGAGAGACCAACCTCGTCTGCGATGAACTTGCTTTTGAAGTACATCTCTCCGTCTTCCGCTTTCTGTTTCAGGTAGCTTCGAAGTCGCTCTTCTTTCGAACCGTCCGGAGATTGTGTCGTGCTCATGGGTCCTGTCCTCATCCACACCAATGCTCCACGGGAGTATATAAAGGGGGGAAACTTCGTGTTGCTTTGGCTGCATTCAAGTTGAATTAAAGTAAAAAGACATTTCACAAGGGCTTCTGAGGGCATTAGATATTTTATAATGCTTCGAGAAGAAGTAAAACGGCATATCAGGATAGGATTTATTTTACACTTAATCTATTGGAATAATAGTCATTCATCGGCATGAGACAGCAAATATCTCTTATTTTTGAGAATGGGAACCGGGTGGTTGATCGGTTCGCAAGGCCGGAGCGGGTGACAACCCTTAAGATGGAATCGGGGTTACGGCGAGGCAATGAAAGTAATCGTCTCTATCGGCGGGAGCGTGCTCGTTCCGACGGTCGACTCAGGGCGGGTCGGGGAGTACGCGTCCATCATCGAGGAACTCGACGACGCTGGGCATACGGTCGGTGTTGTTGTCGGTGGTGGCCCGACAGCCAGAGAGTATATCGGGACAGCCCGTGAGGTTGGGGCAAACGAGATCGAACTCGACCAGCTCGGCATCGCAGTCACACGCCTGAACGCACGGCTGTTGATCGCAGCAATGGATGACAGGGCAGCCTCGACGCCACCCGAAGACCACGACAACGCTCGTGAAGCACTCCGGCGCGGCGATATCCCAGTGATGGGTGGGACAGTGGCCGGCCACACGACCGACGCTGTCGCGACGGCGCTCGCGGAGTACACCGACGCGGATCTGTTGATCTACGCCACAAGCGTGCCCGGTGTGTACGATGCCGATCCGAACGCTGACCCCGATGCGACGAAGTTCGACTCGCTGTCGCCGGGGGAGCTGGTCGATGTCGTCGGCGATATCGAGATCGAGGCCGGGAGCAACGCACCAGTCGATCTGCTCGCGACCAAACTCCTCCAGCGATCAGGGTTGCGCGCAGTGGTGCTTGACGGCGAGGAGCCGGCGAATCTGCTCGCTGCCGTCGACGGCGACCACGATGGGACGGATATTGTCCCGGAGGGTGAGTGATGAGCGTTCCCGATCCCTACGAGGTGCTCGACAGCGACCACGCCTTCTGGGCTGACGCTGTCGCGGACGCCATCGAACAGCACGGGAGCGAGCCGTTCGTCATCAAGGGCGGTGTCTCTCCCTCCGGCGTCCCCCACATCGGACATGCAAACGAGATCCTTCGAGGCGCGATCGTCGCAGCTGTGCTTCGTGACCGCGGCCACGAGGTCCGGCAGGTGTTCACGGCAGACGACAAGGATCGACTCCGGAGCATTCCTCGACAGCTCGCGGATCTCGACGGGAATCTCGTCGGACTCGGCGAGATCGACGCGGGCGCGCTCGGGCGGAATCTCGGCAGACCGTACACTGACATCCCCGATCCGTTTGGCAACGTTGACTCCTACGGTGAGCATTTCACCGAACTGCTGCGACAGGAAGTCAAGCGGCTGGGTGTCGATGTCGAGTTTGTCTCGAACACGGAGCTGTACGCCAACGGGGAGTTTGAGGACGTTACTCGTCATATTCTCGAAAACCGAGAGCAGGCCCGCGAGGTGCTCGCAAACTACCAGGACAAAGTTGACGAGGAGTACGTTCCCTTCTTTGCACACTGTGAGGAATGTGGACAGCTGACGGAGACGATCACAGCGGTGGATCTGGAGGAGGGCACGCTCTCCTATCGCTGTACGGATTCAGAGGCCGGTGACAAGACGATCGAGGGCTGTGGCCACGAGGGTGTGGCCGGGCTCCGCGACGGCAAACTCCCCTGGCGGTTCGAGTGGCCAGCCCAGTGGCAGGTGCTCGGCGTCGATTTCGAGCCCTTTGGGAAAGACCACGCCGAGGGCTCCTGGCCAAGTGGTGTCGACATCGCTCGGAACGTTCTCGGCATCGAGCCGCCAGTCGGAATGGTGTATGAATGGTTCACGCTCGAAGGTGATGCACTCTCCTCTTCGGAAGGCAATATCATCACAATAAGCGAGGTGCTACAGATCCTGGAGCCCGAAGTGTTCCGGTATTTCTTCAGCAAAGCGCCGCTGAAACAGCGGGATTTCAGCATCGAGAACATCGACCAGCTGGTTGATGAGTTCGACGAGTTCGAGCGTCGCTACTTCGGAGAGGTGGAGGCTGACGACTACGAGCAGGAGCTTGCCGAGCAGGCCTATCCGACTGTCGTCGACGAGATCAGAGAAGAGCGGATCCGGATTCCCTACACGTTCGCTGCAGTGCTCGGGATGACCGACGATCCGGCCCAGCGCGAGGCAATTGCAAGACGCGAGGGTCACATTCCGGACGATGCGCCGGAGTGGGCTGTCGAGGAGGCGCTTGGTCGTGTCGAACTGGCAAGTGAATGGGCACGGCTCACTGACAACGCCTTCAACTATGAACTCAAACGCTCGGAACTCCCGGAGACAGATTTCGACGAGGCGACAGCGCAGGCGCTTGATGAGCTTGCCGAGTTCATTGCGGAGGGTCACGACGGCGAAGAGATCCAGAGTCAGATCTTCGAGATTGCGAAAGCCCACGATCTCGACATTGGCGACTTTTTCGGCGCTGGTTACCGGCTGCTGTTCGACGATACCGAGGGGCCGAAGCTTGGTCCCTTCCTCGCGAAGCTGGATACGGAGTTTGTCGTCTCGCGGCTCCGACGCGAAGCCTAGTTATCTGGATTGCTCGTGAAGATCCGATCCGCCCGGATTCGGAGGATAACCCGTTCGCTTTGAATCTCCATCGGGTACGCTTTTCCCAGATACCGCTGTGAGAGTTTGTCAATATGCTCGCGTGCGCCATCTGTTGTCATCTTCTCGACTTCGCCGGTCACGGAGAGATACCGGTAGGGGTTCTCGGGGTCGAGCATGCACGCGGCGACGGCGGGATTCTGTGAAACGTTTTGGGCCTTACAGCGGTGGCGTTCGGTGTTAACAAGCAGCCGGTCGTCGTCGGGATCGTAGTCGATCCAGACCGGTGTGACGTGTGGCATGCCGTTCGGAAACATCGTCACGAAGTTCGCGTACGTTTCCTGCTCGAAGAGGTCGTGGAAGTCAGCCGGGATTTCGGACATACGTGCCCTTCGACGGCCAGCAAGTTAGCAGTACGGGGCGCTGTTGGTTCGTTGCGGTCGCGGCCGACCAGTGCAGCAACAACGCTGTGAAATCAATGAGCAGCGGTCACGAGCGCCCGTGTTTCGCGGTGATCCGCTCGATCCGGCGTTTCGTCTCCGGGTGTGTTCGGAACAGACGTTTTTTCTTCCGTCGGATCGGTGCGCGAACCGACCAGAGAAACGGTTCGTGGCTGCCCTCCGGACCGAGCATCGTCGGTTCGACCGTCTGGGGCTCTAGCGGGATGATTGACATCGCGGAGACGTCGGCAGCCTCGCGCAGATCACGGGTTGGCGTTCCCTGAACAGTGTCATCGAGCGTCGCCAGCGCGCTGGAGAGATTCGACGGGGAGCTGATCACCTCGGCAGCTGCCTCGTCGGCTGCGACCTCACGGCTCCGTGAGAGCACGGCCACGATCGTCCGGCTGAGCACGTACACGACTGTCGCGACGGTGATCAACAGAAGCTTTACCGTGAGAATGACCAGAAACGCCCGCGCTGCACCACCCTTTCCTCCGGAGGATCGCGAGGAGACACCGACGCGCCAGCCGCTGGAACTCGACGAACTGGACGACCGACTGCTCGAACGTGATCCGCCGGCAGCACCGTGGAGGATCTTCAGCAGCCGGGAGCGTAGCCCATCTGCGGCCATTACGGGCAGTGAGACAATCGTCATCACCATCGCATCGCGGTTCGCAACGTGGGCCATCTCGTGGGCGATAACAGCCTCAATCTCTTTTCCGGATAGCGAATCGACGACTCCCTTCGAGAGGATCAGCTGCGTGTTCTCGGGAGTGTAGCCGACGACCAGCGCTTTTGGCTCGTGATCGCCAGACAGCGCCACCGTTGGAACAGGTTCGTCGTACATCCGTGCGACTTTCGTCACCAGCTCGTACAGCTTTGGGTACTGCTCACGGGTTACCGGCGTTGCATCTGCGCGGTCTGTCACCAACCCCTGCTGGATAAACTCGAGATAGATGATCGCGAGGATGAGCAAGGACGTGATAATCGTCGCCGTCGTCGTCGCGCTCTGGCCGCCTGTGAGCACGATTGCGGCCCTGATGAGCCACCAGATGAAACCGAAAAATGCCGCTGTCACCACAAACAACAACACCACCGAGAGTACCATCCGCAACCGAAGCCCCCAGTCCGGTGAATCACTCATATGTACGTAAAGTTTAACCAGATGTGATAAAAAGTACGATATTGGATACCCGACTCAGAAACTCGACCTGACCGTATCACCGACTTACGGAGTTGTTCGCCGGAAAATCACGCCAGGACTGGGATTTGAACAGATGCGAGACGGTTCGGGCATGCGGCCTCACTTCGTTCGGCCGTTCCGGAGCTGCGACTCGCGTGTTCAAATTCCGTCGTTCGGTTTTCGTGGAGACGACTCACTCGTCGCTGTTGCTCCTCGTTCGTGTTATCTCCGCGAAAACGCCAGGACTGGGATTTGAACCCAGAATCCCGGAAGGGAACACGCTTTCCAGGCGTGCGCCTTGCCGTTCGGCCATCCTGGCTCGTCTGGTTCTTGGACAGCAGACAGATTAAGGGCTTTCGCTCTCGGTCCGTGAACGTTGTGTCACTCGATTACCCTGCTGATGGGCCGAATCGACCGAGTGCGACGGTGAGGACAATGAAAGCGATCGTTGCGACGAGTCCAGCACCCATCGCGGCGGTGACCTCCATCGGCGAGCGTTGTCCGAACTCGGTCAGCAGTCGGTAGGTGACAGCGATCAAGTAGACGACACCGAATGCGATCGTCGCCTCGGCGACGGCGTGTGAGTGTGGGTGCCCGTACCGGCGACCGACGGCGTATGTTCCGACCACAATCGCCGCGACGACACTCCCAGCGCCGAGTGCGATCGCCAGCTCTGTTAAGTTCCCACCGAGTAGTACGGCGGCCAGAGTCGCCGAAACCACACTGGCGAGGGCGACCACCGCGATGAAGATTTGCTTGTTGCGAAGGAAGCTCGTGTCCATACAGTCTCTATCTCGGATTTACACTCGGTGGTTATAACGGTTTATGCTTCCGACCGCAGTTCTTGCGGAATCTCCACGGCATCTCCGGCGCTGGCTCCGATTGTGTCCATCCAGCCGCGCGGGACTTCGAGAACGTACTGGCCGGTCCCACGATATGGACCTGTCCCGCCGATGTCGGGATGTGGCGCATCAGCGATCTCCGTGATCGTTCCGTCGCTGTCGATGAAGACGATATCCAGCCCGACGGAGACGTTTCGCATGTGGTAACTCCGACTCCCGGAGGAGGAGTGGACGAACAGCATCCCGGTCCCGTTCGCAAGCGAGTCGACCCGGCTCAACCCGACCCGTTTCTGGTCGCGTGTCTCGGCAACCCGTACGTTGGCCGTCGCCAACGTCGCCCCGTTTTCGTCGGTGATCGTTACCGTCGTCTCTTCGTACTCGCCAGGGTCGAGGAGTGTGACAGGCGGATACAACGTAAACAGGGCGAGTACGGCACCGATCAGCCCCAGCGCGAGCAGTCCGGAGAGCCACTTGCGCACAGTCGATAGAGGAGTGGTATCGGCCTAAACGTTCCGTCCCAGACAGTAAGTGTTATTTCGCGTCGTCGGCTTGTCTTTGACGCAGGGTTCGTGGTCTAGCTGGTTATGACGCGGCCCTTACAAGGCCGAGGTCGGCGGTTCAAAACCGCCCGAACCCACTTTTTGTCGAGGCAACGTGACGAGCGAAGCGAGGAGCCTGCCGAGTCAAACGTGCGGGCTCGGGCGGTTTTGAACCCTGCCAGTCGCGCGCAACGAAGTGAGCACGTCTGGCTCCGGTTCAAAACCGTCGGGAGGCCCTGTCTCCTGACCCCTCACTCACTTCCCTCGTGAGGACGCCCGAACCCATACGCGCACCGTCTTCGTACCGGAATTCCATTACTGTTCGAAGGGGTTTTCAGGTGTTGTGAAACGAGTGATCTGTGAAACACTGTCGAATCCGTCGTCAAAGCTGTAGAGATAGTCGATGTCCTCTCGTTGCATCAGTGCAACAATGATCGCATCGGTTAGCGAGAGCGCCTCGTACCGTCGGAACAGTGAACGGCCAGTGTCGAAATCAGATTTTGTTGTCTGTTTGAGCGAGAACCCACTGCTTTCGATTACGGCATCGAGTGTTTCGGTAGCGACATCGTGTCCGGCCCTTGCTTGGAGGTAGTTAATCACTTCGTGGAGCACGTCGCTCGGGACGTACGCTGTCGGAAGTGAACCTTGGTCTGCGGCCTGTGTAATCGCTGCCCCACGCTCGTGATTTTGATCGCGTGAGAGGCGGGCCGCGATCAAAACATTTGCGTCTATAACAACCACAGCCATCAGTACTCTCCAGCAACGAGATCATGATCTTCGGCGGCATTGGTTGACTCTCCAGTATCGACCGGTTCGAGCTCTGAGAACGCCCCGTACTGTTGCTTAACGAGTTTGATTGACAGATTCCCGTCCTCGTCGACGTGCCAGCGGATTTTGTCACCGGCTTCGACGCCAGCTTCCTGCCGTACCGCTGCTGGGACCGTGACTGAGTAGCTTTCATTCACTGTCGTTTCGTCTTCGACTTCGTGGGACATATAAAGTAGTTGGTGACATTCACTAAAATAATTTGCCTTCAAATTTGGCAGACTGAAACCTCTTCTGTCTCATGCCGTTGCAGGCGTGTCTTTATCTGTCTGCTGAGTTTATTCTCTGAGTCGGTCACATGATTTCTGACAAAAATAAGAGATCTAATTCAGCGAGTGATGAATAGAAGGCGCATAGTCAGCAGAAAGCACTTATAAGCTGATTTGATTGAATCAATTATGTACTCATCGGGGAGATTTGAGTTATTGACTGGTGTTCTCCTTATGATACCCGGGATGATTACAGCAGTTCTTGTTGATGAGGTTCCAATGCGTGCTTTGATCGATCCAAGTCTTATTGCCATCGGCATCATTGGTGCAATTTGGAATGGTGAATTATTCCCACTAGGAGTGTCTCTATTGTATTTTCTCTACTTTGCCGGTGCTATTGCGGTTGTTGTAACGCTCGTGAACCTCGCCCGTGATCAATAATCGGTGAATTGAGCGACAATCCGCTGCATAGAACCTCTGCATGTTGCACTCCCTTACTGTCGGATACTCGATAGATATCGCTGTGTCACTGTTTTCAGTAAAAGTTTCATTGTGCGCATAGGTCTCACGGAGTCCCGTCAGAAGGTTCGAGGCGGCCAAAATCGGAGGTAAGGGATGGTACGTACTGGATCCGCCCGGAACAGAGCCTCCTGACCCCTCACTCACTTCCCTCGTGAGGTCGCTCCGTACAGTTTCGCACATGGTTTCGCACAGGTGTTTCCACGTGGAAAGGGGTCAGATGTTCGGGGTTTCCACGAGGAAACCCCCGGCCGCTTATTTTCGCCTGACCCGTGACTTGTGTATGCGCGGCACGCACTCATCTCGACGGTCCTATCTCGCGGGACTCGCCACAGCAGTCGGGACAGCAGCCGCCGGCTGTCTCGCAGACGACGAAGACGATCGAAATACGGGAGCAGACACGTTCGACTGTGAGCCAGTCGAAGCGGCCGATCCCGACAGCGAACCGGTTCATCCGGAGTACGAACAGACTGGCGTCGTCGTCCAGTCGATGGACTGTGAGACACTGGGATCGGTCACTGCCGCAATCGCGGATACGCCGGAGTTGCGTTATACGGGGCTGAGCGACACCGAGTCACTCCCCGAAGACCGAGGAATGCTGTTCGTCCACGAGGAGGAAGGCGAGTTGACCTACGTGATGCGGGAGATGGATTTCGATATCGACATCGTCTACGCTGATTCTGACAGCATCATCACGGAGATCCACCACGCACGTGCTCCCGGCCCGGACGAGGACGGCAACGAACTGCGCTATCCCGGCACTGGTCAGTACGTCCTCGAAGTCGTGCGCGACTGGACAACAGCACGCGGCGTCGAACCCGGCGACCGACTCGTTTTCGATCGCTAAAACTCTGCGGTGATATCCGTCGAGGAGACGATCCCAATATAATCACCGCGCTCGACGACAGGCAGGTGTTTGATGCCGAAGTTCGTCATCATCGCGGCAGCCTCGCCGACTGCAAGCTCTGGTGGAATCGTCTCGACGGACTCGGTCATCAGCTCCGTGACGCCCATCTTCGAGGCGTCTTCGCCGTCGGCGACCGCGCCCAGAATGTCGGTGCTGGTAATAATCGATGGCTCGCTCGTGGTGACGATCAGCGCAGAGATGTCGTCTTCGCGCATCTTCGCTGCGGCATCGCTTACTGTCGCCGATCGGGAGATCGTCTCCACAGGGGTGGACATAATCTCCCGAACGCGGGTCGGCTTGTTCGGACTCATATGTGTGTGCTCTCCCGGTGGGGCCTTGATTTTTGCCACTACTCCGGAAAGGCAGTTTTTGTATCTGCATACAGCCACTTCACGAACTCGCCGGTATTCTCCACGACGAGGAGGCCGACGAACTGCGTGCCGCGATCGGCGAACAACGCAACTGTGGTTTCCGTTGACGGAGGAGAGACGTACTGATTACCTTGTCTCTTCTCGGCGCACAACAACTGACTCTTCCTGCACGTACGCCCGCACACGAGAAGCGAACGGCCCCGACCCTGACCACTTCGCTTCGACCCCGAGACGAGCAGGATCTCCGACGTACGTCTCGACTGGCTCTCTTGTGGCTGTCGGAAGCTCAATGCGCGTGTACAGCCCCTGTTCGACACCCTCGTAGCGGTCGAGCTGTTCGATTTCGTCAGTCTGGAGAATCCGACCCTCGACGCTGCCGCCGGGTAACAGTGTGGGATAGGCTCCGTCGACGCGGTGCAACCCATCGAGCACCGCATTTCCACGATACGTGACCGTATCGAGGAGCTGGTTTGCAGTCTCGCGGTCGGTCAACGTGCCGTAAACAAAGACCTCCACAGATCGCTATCGCTCGTCGATCGGAACGACATCGCGGTCGTCCGGGCCGACGTAGCGTCCGCGCGGGCGGATGAGTCGGTTCTCTTCCTGGTACTCCAGGACGTGAGCGAGCCAGCCGCCGCTGCGGGCCATCGCGAAAATCGGCGTGTACATATCGATCGGAATGCCAAGCTTGTAGTACACCGCACCGGAGTAGTAATCCACGTTCGGCGCGATTCCTTTCTCCGGGAGATTCTTCTCTTCAGTAAGATACTGCTCGATCGTGTCCGTGTATTCGAGCCACTTCGTCTTCCCGGACTCCTCGGTGAGCTCTTCGAGTCGGCTCTGGAGGATCTTCGCACGCGGGTCCTTGACGTTGTAGACGCGGTGTCCCCAGCCGGGGATCCGTCGACCGGCCTCGGTCTGCTCTTTGACCCACTCCAGTGGATCCATCCCGCTCTCGTCGAGTTCGAGCAGCGTCTCGATGACGTCCTGGTTCGCGCCGCCGTGCAGCGGTCCCGAGAGCGCACCGATCCCGCCTGTAATCGCACTGTAGACATCGGCATACGTCGAGCCGATCACCATCGACGTAAAGGTTGAAGCGTTGAGTCCGTGATCGGCATGCAGCGTCAGCGCCATATCGAACGTCTCCTCGGCGACGTCGCTTGGCTCCGTCCCCGTCATCATGTACAGAAAGTTGCTGGCATACGAGAGCTCCGCTTTCGGCTCCAGTGGCTCTTCGCCACGGCGGAGGCGGTCGTAGGCAGCGAGCACTGTCGGGATCTTGGCAACGATGCGGCGTCCCTTCCGGCGGGCGCTGTCGAGATCTTCCGGCTCGGCGTCACCTTCCGGTTCGGCCGCCGAGAGCATCGACACGCCCGTTCGGAGGGCAGCCATCGGCTTTTCATCCGCCTCGGCGAGCGTCGCGAGTGTCGAAATCACACCGTCGTCGATCGCCTGTTCCTCGGAGAGAGAGTCAGTAAACGACGCGAGCTGGTCGTTCGTCGGGAGTTCGCCGTTCCAGAGCAAATAGAGGACTTCCTCGAAGCTCGCCTCGCGCGCGAGATCCTCGATATCGTACCCGCGGTACACGAGTTTGCCGGAATCACCGTCGATATCACTCAGCGCAGACTCGGCAACGAGCACGCCTTCGAGGCCCTTCTTGAGTTGGTCGGACATTATACCAGTACTTTCCCGGCGTCTGGGATAAATCATTATCTTTCGTCTCGCCAGCGGATCTATTCTGTCCGTGGGAACGCATCAAGAGAATATACATGTCCAGCAATCCCCCGAGAACAATCAACAATAATATGGTTACCTTCGAGACTGTCCGGGTTTCGTTCAATTCTCTTTTTGCGTGTTCTTGGTGGCAGATCGGCGTGCATAGCGACGATAGATCGAACTGCTAAAGAGCGTGGGACCGCCGATTACGAGTAATGACGAGTCTGGGCACGGCGCGTGCCGATCCAGGTGAGATGGACACTGGACGGCTGACAGTTGGTGAAGGGCCGGACGGGCAGTCCATCGGGCTCCCTGTCGCAGTGATCAACGGCGCGCAGGACGGCAAAACACTTTATATGCAGGCGGCGAGCGACGGCGACGAACTCAACGGTGTGGGTGTCATTCGTCGGGTCGTCCCCCAGATCGACCCGCAAGAGCTTTCGGGCACCATCCTGATCGTCGGCATCGCGAACTACTTCGCATTCCAGCACGGCGAGCACCGCAACCCGATCGACGACACGAAGCTCAACCGGACCTATCCCGGTGACGAAAACGGCACGTCGACGGAACGGATCGCGGCGGCAACCTTCGACGCTGCTCGTCGGTCCGATCTCATCGTCGATCTCCATCAGGGATCGACCTCACGGATGATAAACGAGGTCCGCGTCCGGTGTGGCCGACGCCACCGCCTTCACGACGAGTGTCTCCAGCTTGCGAAGGTCTTTGGCTGCGGGCGTGTCCTCGACCAAAAAGGTCCGGAGGGACAGCTCGCCCGCGCCGGTCCGGACGAGGGGATTCCAACGGTCGATCCCGAGCTCGGCGGCTCGGTCGGACTCGACGAGGAAAGTGTCGAGATCGGTGTCGAGGGCGTATTCAACGTGCTCAAACACTACGATTTCCTCTCGGAGAGTGTCGGTCTGTACACGCAGACCCGCGCCAGCGGCTTCGAGCAGTACGGCGCGCCCGCGGGTGGCTTCGTCGATTTCAAGGTCGATCTCGGCGACCGAGTCAGCCGCAACCGGACGCTGTTCGAGGTGACTGATGTGTTCGGCCACACCAAGGCCAGTGTCTCTGCCGACTCCGAGGGGATCTTCTGGCGAACCCGCCGGCTCCCACAGGTCGCAAGCGGCGAGTACGTCTGTTCTGTCGGGACTGATCTCGATACGTACTGATA
>SL_4KL_010_BRINEDRAFT_10000252_pt1 | contig 26791 bp, 24 predicted proteins | sample SodLak_010_BRINE_2_FD_10664 | JGI IMG/M metagenome (IMG submission 10664) | reverse complement strand
AACACGTCGACCGGGCAGTTTTCGAGACACGCGCCGTCGGCCACACAGATGTCGTAGTCGACCGCAACGTGGGTGCCGTGAATGCCGAGCGTTTCGGGCGGATCAACGGGCCCCCAGACGGCGACACCGTTTTCGTCGCCGGCCCGCTCGCGGTTCGCATCGAAGTTCGGATCGATCGCCATACCCACTCTGTGCTCTGTCGGTTGGTTAACCCATCGTCTCACAGCCGCTGACGACACCGATTTTGCTAGCTCGGTGTGTTGCCGCCGCGAGTTGCCAGTCTCGATGCGGAAAACAGCGCCCCCTACGTCGTTGCAACCTGCGCCCGCGATTCGACCATCTCACGGACGTATTCGGTGAAGTTGTCGAACAGCTGTTTGGCCTCGCAGGCGGCCGCAAACCGCTCGGGGGTGATTTCGGCGAGCACCTCGTCTACGCGCTCGTCGCCGAGGATTTCGCGTTTCTCCTCGGCGATGTCGCGTGCGGTTTTGGTGTCGTACTCGGGATGGAACTGCACGCCCCACGCGTTTCCCGTCCGAAAAGCGTGGATGCCGTACTCGTTTTGTGCCAACAGCGTTGCGCCCGGCGGGAGCTGAACCACGGTGTCGCCGTGGCTCGTAAACACGGTGAACTCGTCGTCAATGCCCGAAAACAGCGGGTCGTCGCCGACGCGGTCGACCGTGGTGTAGCCGAGTTCGAACTCGTCCATGTCGGCGACCCGGCCACCCAACGCCTCGGCGACCGCCTGATGGCCGTAACAGACGCCAAGAATGGCGAGTCCGTCGTCAGCCGCCTGCGCGACGTAGTCGAGCAGCGGCTCGATCCAGTCTTCGTCCCAGTAAACCGAGGCGCGCGAGCCGGTGACGACAACCGCGTCGAAGCCGTCGGTCGAGTCGGGCAGCTGACCGCTGGTTACGTCGTACTCGACGAGATCCGCGTCGAGTTCGCGTCTGAAGTTTCTGGTCGTATTCTCGCTGCCGTGGGCCGCCTGCAGAAGGGCAAATCGGAGCCGTGTCATTGGCAGTTCTCGGCGGGCAAAATAAAAGTGGTTTGCGCCGGCACCCGCATCTTGCCGGTCTCTGCGAGGTCAGTCTCGACGGCGAGGTGGAACCCGAAACGTCAGGAACACCGTGTTTGGCACACGAAACAAGTCGACTCGTCGCCTGTGGTTGGGGCTGAAGCAGCGAGCCGACGAACCGCACAGGCGATGCCGAAAAATGGTGTCTGGTCGGAATGGCGGCAACATCTGCTGACACCCGAGACACAGAACTTCGACCAACACGGTTCAACAACTGCCACTACCAACGTGCCATTGAACCGACCGCAGGGCGCAAGAACGAATCCTTAATTCGGCTCTACCGCATACATCACTCCATCATGGATTCCCCGTTTGCGGTGCTCGGGGTCGACGCCGACGCCGACCAAACGGCAATCAGGCGCGCGTACCGACAGCGAGCAAAGGAAACCCATCCCGACCGCGGCGGCTCCGACGACGAGTTCAAAGCCGTTCAAGCGGCCTACGACGCGATCATCTCGGGTGACACGCCCGACCGCGCGACCACGGATTTCGTCGAGAACATCAGCCGCACCGAACAACGCGAACCCGGCACCCACGTCACCTATCTCAACTACGAGGTGCTCGACGACCACGGCTGGTCGATCGATGACGACGACCTCTTCACCAAGGCCGCAGCCGCCGGCCTCAACGAGACCGACTACGGCCGACTCACCGTCGACCCAAACGAGACGCTCCTCGAAGGGGCCGAACGCTCGGGTCACGCGTGGCCCTACGCCTGCCGTGGCGGCGCGTGTGCAAACTGCGCCGTTGCGGTCTGTGAGGGCGAACTCTCCCAACTGGTCGATCACATTCTCTCGGACGACCTCACCGCTGAAGGCATTCGCCTTTCGTGTAACGGCACGCCCCAAAGCGACGAAATGCGGGTCGTCTTCAACCTGAAAAACCGGCCGGATCTCGCGGATCTCAAACTCCCGGGCGATCGGTTTTCGAACGCCTACGCGGGCGATTAACCGGACGCGACGCCACGGACGGAACCGTCGCTTACGCGTTCAACACGCCACGAAGAACGTCGGGAGCCGCCGCCAGCGCGTCATCGAGCGCGTCGACATCGGGGCCGCCGCCCTGGGCGAAGTCGGCCGGGCCGCCACCGCCGCCGCCGACCCGTGCCGCGAGATCGCCAACGACTTCGCCCGCGTTGACGCCGGCACCGTCGGGAACGCCGACGACGAACATCGCACTGCCGCCCGCCCCGCTGGCGAGGACGGCGATGTTCCCGTCGTCGACCAGCGCGTTGGCGGTTGCGCGCAGTTCGTCGACATCGCCGTCGAGTCGCTGAATCACCGCAGGCTGGCCGTCGATGTCGACGGTGTCGCTTTCGGCGGTCGCACGCGCTTCGGCGAGTTCGCTCGTGAGCCGGTCGATCTCCTTGCCGCGTTCTTTCCACTCGGTGAAGAATCGCTCGGCAGTTTCGGCCACGTTGGGTGGGTCGACATCGAGCGTGTCGGCCGCCTCGTACAGTGCGTCTTCGGTGCGCTGGGTCGCCTCGATGGCCGCCTCGCCGGCCGCAAAGACAAGTCGTTCGACGCCGTCTTGGACGGGTTCGGTCTTCAGCAGTTTGATCGCGCCGACGCTCCCGCTGCGCCCGACGTGGGTGCCCCCACACGCTTGGACATCGTCGGCGATGTGAATCAGTCGGATGTTGGTTCCCGGCGGAATCCCGCCCTGATACAGGTCGAAGCCGTGTTCCTTTTCGGCGTCGTTGCGGTGGGGCCACTCCTGTTTGACCGGCACGTTCTCTCTGACGAGTTTGTTGGCAACCCGCTCGATCTGTTTGGCCTGCTCGCGCGAAATCCGCTCGTAGTGGCGAATGTCGAGCCGTGAGGAGTCGATTCCTTTCTGTGCGCCGGCCTGCCGGATGTGGTCGCCGAGCACCTGTCGGGCCGCGTAGCCGATGATGTGCGTTGCGGTGTGGTGGGCCATGAGTCGGCTCCGGCGCTCGGCATCGAGTTGGCCGCGGACGAACTCGCCCTTGCCGGGGTCGCGGTCGGTTCGGTGGACGATCACCTCGCCGACGAGTTGGACATCGCTGACCTCGGCAGTCGCCTCGTCGCTCGTGAGTGTCCCGTGGTCGGCCGGCTGGCCACCGCCCTCCGGGTAGAACATGGTCTGGTCGAGGACGACGTCGTACTCGTTGCCGACCTCGAACACGTCGAGGACGACCGCTTCGAACTCCGTGCGGTCTTGGTTGTCGTAGTAGAGCTTCTCGGTTTCGGGCAGCGTCTCCAAGCGGTCGTCCGATCTGTCATCGTCGCCCTCGCCGTCGGTCTCGTCGTGGCGGGCGGCCACCAGCGAGTAGAAATCGTCGGGGATCTCAACGATCGCGTCGCGTTCGGCTGCAATGTCGGCGACCATGTCGGGCTGAATGCCGTGTGAGTCGTACAGTTCGATCAGCTGGTCGACCGGAATCGACTCTTCGGTGCCCGCATACTCGTCGGCAAGCTGTTCGACCTTGCGCGAGCCGCGTTCGAGCGTGTTGCGGTACTTTTCCTCCTCGGTGCGGACGATTTCACGAATCGTATCTCGGTTGTCATAGCCCAGCCGTTCGGCCTGCATATCGACCAACTCGTCGAGCGGTGCGTCGACGCCGACGGTGTCGACGAGGCGTTTGGTGCGACGCAGCACCATCCGCGCCAGGTAGCCGGTCGAAACGTTCGAGGGCACGATTTCGTCGCCGAACATGTACGCCAGCGCCCGGCAGTGATCGGCGATCGCGTAGATGTCTTCGAGCGGCTCCATGAGCGCGGCCAACTCGTCGGCATCGACATCGAGCCGGTCGGCGATTTCAGCGCGCGCGCTGGCCATGTCTTCGGCCTCGTCGATATCCATGTGGCCCGCAAGCGTCGCGACCCGTCGGATGAGTTCCTCCTCTTTGTCGGTGTGGTCGATGTTCGCGTGGTCTTTGAGAAATGCAATCATCTCGGGGTAGACCGCTTCGTAGACGGTCGGTGTGCCTTGGCTCATCCACGTCCACCGTTCGAGCCCGTAGCCGGTGTCGACGATGTAGGTGTCCATGAACGAGTAGGTGTTGCCGTCCTTCATTTCGTACTCGCCGTCGGGGTCTTGCTCCATGCACATGAAAACGAGCGTGGCGAGTTCCGCGCCCTTGTAGATGACCTCGATGGCGGGGCCCGCGTTGCCGCCGCCGACCCACGGATCTTCGATGTAGGTGATCTCGTTGAGATCGGCTCCCAACGATTCGAACAGGCCGTCACAGAACTCGACGGTTTCGTCCTTCCAGTACACCTCGCCCTCGTAGGCGTACTCCCTCTCGGCGTCCTCGCGGACGTTGAACGCGTGGTGCGCCATCATCTCGAACGCCATCGTATGTCGGCCCGTCTTGCCGACGTTGTCGATGTCCTGCATTCGGATGCAGGGCTGGCTGATACACAGTGGGTTTGCCGGCGGCGGTGTCTGGCCGCTCGTGACCAACGGCTGGAAGTCGTAAATCGACGCTTGGGTCAACAGTACGTCGTCACGCCAGCGGTTTGCGGCGACCGGATAGGGGTCGATGCGTTCGTGGCCGTGGGATTCGAAGTACGAGAGAAACGCTTCGCGCATCTCCGTCAGGGTGTGTTCCTCGTCAAAACTCTGGGTGCCAATGAATCGGTACTCCTCACACGGTGGCTCGCCGCAAAGCTCGCGGTCGTGGTCGCGCGTCCAAAAGAACGCCCCGCAGGAGGGACATTCGCGCCGAACGAAATCTTCCGCCGCAAAATACGCAAGGCGGTACTCCTGTGCTAGCTCACTCATTACGCTGTGTTGGCCTACGCCTCGCAAAAAGCGTTCCGACGGCGCGCTGTGGCGGGCCACACACACGACCTCTCTCGCTGAGCAGAGACGTTTTGTCCGCCGCGACACGACGCAGTGTATGGATCCACGAATTCGCGAACACGCCCAAACGATCGTCGACCACTCGGTCGAGCTGCAGGCCGGCGACGACGTCGTCATTCAGCTCCCACCGGAGGCCGAGGATCTGGCCGTCGCGCTGTACGAACTGTGTGGTGAACGCGAGGCCTCCCCAACGTGGCTCGCTGGCTCCGATCGGGCCGCACGGGGATTTCTGTTGGCCGCCGGCGAGTCGTACGAAACGCCCGAAAACCGGCTGGCGTTCTACGAGGAAACGGATGTCTTCATCCTCGCTCGCGGCGGCCCGAGCGTCACCGAACAGAGCGACGTGCCGCCCGCGAACACGGCGGCCTACAAGCGCGCAACCCGCCCACTCCAGGAAGAACGGCTCTCGAAACGCTGGTGTCTCACGCAGGTGCCAACGACCGGACACGCCCAACTGGCCGAAATGAGCACCGAGGCCTACGAGAACTTCGTCTACGACGCCATCAGTCTCGACTGGGAAGCCCAACGCAAGTTCCAAGAAACCATGGTCACGTTGCTCGACGGGGCCGACGAGGTACGCATTGTTGCGGGCGACGAGACCGACCTGACGCTGTCGGTCGCGGGCAACACCACGCTCAACGACTACGGCGAAAAGAATCTCCCCGGCGGCGAGGTGTTCACCGCGCCCGTCGTCGACAGCGTCGAGGGCGAGGTTGTGTTCGACATTCCGCTCATGCGACAGGGCCGAAAAATCGAGGACGTCTGGCTCTCGTTTGCGGGGGGCGAAGTGGTTGACCACCGCGCCGGCCGAAACGAGTCGTTGCTCACCGAGATTCTCAACACCGATGACGGCGCGCGACGGCTCGGCGAACTCGGCATCGGGATGAACCGTGCCATCGACCAGTTCACCGCGAACATGTTGTTCGACGAAAAAATGGGTGACACCGTCCATCTGGCTGTCGGGGCGGCGTATCCCGAAACCGTCGGCGACGACAACACCCAAAACGAGTCGGCCGAACACGTCGACATGATCATCGACATGAGCGAAAACTCGCGGATCGAACTCGATGGCGACGTGGTTCAACGCGATGGAACGTTTGTGTTCGAAAACGGGTTCGCATAATTCCACGCCCAATGGCTTTCGCACTCGGCTAGAGCGAGGACCTCCGAGAACGGTGGTCTCCGTTACTTGGCCGTCGTCTCGACAGTCAGAAGCAGGGTATTTTCATCGTAGAGCCGAACCGACACCGTTGCTCCCGGTTCGATTGTCGGCGCGTTGGTTCCAGCGAGTGAAAACGAGGACGACTGGCCGATTTCCCATGGGCCGCTGGCCGCACTATTGAACGCACCGCTCGGTCCCGGCTGAAACCCTGCTGCCGAAAAGAATGGAACCGGTGGCTGGCTTATGAGTGGGTCGCCATCGACCTCGACAACGAGTCTCAGTGTCTCCATATCAATGGGATCGCCATGGGTTGGCGTCAGGGTGACTGTTTGGCCCTCGACCGAGAGATCCATTCCACCGGTGCCGCCGACAATCGACCCGGTGGTCGCTTCGGCCTCCGCAATCGTGTCGCTCACGCCCACAACCACTACGCCGGCCGCCGCCGACAGCGCAACGGTCAGCCCCACGACGGTGAGAATGCCGACCAGCGGCGTCACTGCTCGCGCAGTCGTAGTTTCAGACCGTCCCCACCGACTTCCTCCGTCCATAGCTCCGGCTGGCCCCGTCTTCGGTTAAAAACTCTCGCCCTACGGGACGGCTACGGCTACGGTCAGTCGACAGTTTGGCCATCCGTGAGTTCACTGACTACGAGCCGTTTGCGTCTCGTGAGGCTGCAATCGCCGCCTTCGGCGACTGTGGTGTGACATCGACGAACGCCGCCTCGTTCTCCTCACCAAACACGGTGATCGTGAACTCACTCCGTGGCGTGACCGTCCACAGCACGCCGTCGCTGTCGGTTTGGCCGACCGTCTCGCTCTCCTCGCCGTCCTGGCCAATCGTCACCGTTCCGGCGACCGGATCGCCCGTTTCGCCGTCGGCAACGGCGATTTCGATCGGCCCGCCGCTGTAGGTCTGTCGCACCGTGATCTCGAGGCCGTCCTGTTTTTTGCTCGTCCGTTCACTGGCGACAATCCGGTCGAGGCCGACCCGCTTGTTTTGGATCACGACCTCCTCGTCCGGGTTGACAAAGGAGTCGAAAAAGCCGTCATTTTCGAGTTGGACGCTGAGTTTCGACTCGGGGCCATGAATGAAGGCCGTCTGTTGCTCCCACAACAGCGGGTACTCCTCGACAATCACGTCCTCGACCTCTTCGTTGGTCAGTGGTGTGGTGCCGCCGCTCCAGCGGTCCTTGCGGTGGGTTTCGCGAATATAGTCGTCGCCGTCGACGGCTGCCAGCGTAATCTGGTTGTCACCGGTTTCGACGACAACACGGTCTGCCGGCGCTTCACCGGCAAAAACCTCGGCAGCGTAGCCGCGAACCGGGCCGTTGAGTGCCTGCAGATCGTACTGCAGCGCCGTGCGTTCGTCACTCCCGATCACGTCGCCGTTCATTTCGTCATCCTTCTCGGCCAAGAGCACCGCTCTGTCTTCGAGTGTGGCGGCAGCCCGGTCGATTTCGGCGAGTGTCGCCAAGAGCTCCCGTGGTTCGGTCTCTCCCGCGTTGAACTCGCGGATGGCCTCCAGTTCGTCCTGTTCGAGTGCGGTCGTCTGTGACTGGATGCGTTCGAACTCGGTCTCGATTCGCTCGGCGCGTTCGGCTTCGTCCGCCTCGTCAAGTTCGGCCTCGAGCGCGCTCGTCGAGATGTTGTCGGTCGTCCCGGCAGCGTTGAAGCTCGCGGCCGGCCCGAGGTTGGCGTGGTGTCGCCGAAGCTCCGTCTGCATCAACTCCTCTTCGGGAATCGATAAGACGTTGAGCATCTGGCCTTCCGGGCCGTCGTCGCGCGTTTCGCCCTCTTCGAGTTCGCCAGCGTCCTGTTGAGCGAGTTGCGCTGTGCCCACATCACCGGCCGAGACGACGGCACCTGCGCCTAGTAGTGCGAGGAGGAGGAGGCCGACGAGGGCGACACGCTTCATCGGCCGAACCTCGCATCCCAACGGACAAAAAGCCATCTACACTGTGAAGCCGGGCATTGGCCCGACAACCGCCTCAACGCAACCAACACGGGCGCTCGATGAGCACGCTGGCATAGCCGCGTCGTCCACGTTTTGTGACGGATCGACATGATGGAAAGCGTTTTCCCCGACGACTGTGACCTTCGAATGATGCGGTTTGTCGCCCTTTCGCTCGCGATTCTTGCGGCTGTGCTCCTGTTGGGGGCACCCGCAGTTGCTCCCGCCAGCGCAAGCGCAGGCGATCTCGGCCCGTCGACAGTCTCGCTCTCCGCGTCGACGTCGAGTTCGACGATAGCGACCACGAGCGCGCTTTCGGATTCCACAGTCGACTCGCTCGCCAGCGAGAGCCCACCGAATCCAGAAACGACGTTCGAGATTAATTTGCAGTCCGACCGGAGTGCCGACTGGGTTGTGACCGCCGAGTACACCCTTGCGACGCCCGAAGAACAGGCGGCGTTCGACGATCTTGCCGCCGAGTTCGAGGCCGGTGACAGCGACCACGGACCGGATATTTCGCTGTACGAAAACATGGCGGCGCTGGCGGCCGACCAAACCAACCGTGAGATGGAGGTCGAGTCGATCCAGCGAACCAGCAGTCGAACCGGCGACACCGGCACGCTTCGGTTGTCGTTCACGTGGACCGAGTTCCTCGAAGAAACCGACGACCGGCTCGTGTTCAATGATGCACTCGCCACGCCAGAGGGCGATACGTGGCTGACCTCGCTCGATGAAGACCAGACGCTTCGCATCACGACGCCGCGCGGGTATTCGATCACCAGCGCGAACGTCGCGTTCACCGACCAAACCGTCGAAATCGAGGGGCCACACACGTTTGACCCCGACGACCACGTTCGAATTACGCTCGAATCGACGGTGTTCGCCTCGACGTGGCAACTCATCGTCGGCGCACTCGTTATTGCGTTCATTGTTGGCGGTGCACTGTACATCCGTCGTCAAGGCGATTCGTCATCGGACGTCGACGGCACAGTCGACGACGCCGACCGTGCTGTCGGAACCGACTCTGCGGCCGCCGATTCGTCGGTCGACGCGACTGCCGACGCGCCAGCCACCGAACCCGAACCACCAGAAGACCTTTCGCTGCTGGCGGACGACGAACGCGTGATCCGCCTGCTCGAACGAAACGGCGGGCGAATGCGTCAGGCGAACATCGTTCGCGAAACCGAGTGGTCCGACGCGAAGGTCTCACAGCTGTTGTCGTCGATGGCCGACGACGACCGAATCAAGAAGCTTCGCATCGGTCGTGAAAACCTGATTTCGCTCCCCGATGTCGACGCCTTTGGTCCGAAACCGGGTGAGGAAACTGAGGAGGATGGCGGCGACACGGCCGATGGGTTAAGCGACTAAACGGCTTGTCTGTTGACGGCTTCGGCCGAAACTGAATCATCACTGAGTGTTTGCGTGGTGTTCTTGATGATTGTGATTGTATCCCGCGACATTCATCCCGATTGTCGGTGATATTATGGTAAAATACGCAATAATAAAGTTGCGTGCGAACACAGACATCTGTTGTAGCCCGGTATCGACCATTACACCTACCGGCTACACCGCTCATTTCGTCACCTACTTGCGCGAACATCTCCTATCGATACGTAATGGAGTATCTGGAGCGCCGGATCGGGTTGGTCAACGATCGGCTGGAGGCCGTTATCGATGCCACCGAGCCGCCGGCGTTGTCCTCGCAACTGGGTCACGTCGTCCTCGCGGGCGGCAAGCGGGTTCGACCGGCGGTGACGATTCTCGCGTGTGAAGCGGTCGGCGGCGACCGCTCGCAGGCCGTCGAGTTCGCCGCCGGCATCGAACTCGTTCACAACGCCTCGCTCGTCATCGACGACATCATCGACCGCTCGGACACCCGCCGAGGAACCCCGAGCGCGTGGGCCGAGTTCGGCTACGGCTCGGCCATCATCGCCAGCGACGGCCTGCTTGGCGAGGCTTTCGGGCTGTTTTCGAGCAACGAGCGGGCGATGGAGATCGTCGCCGACTCGATGGTCGAACTCGGCGAGGGCGAGGCGACCGAACTGGTCGAGCGGCCAACGACCGAGGCCGAGTATATGACGCTCGCTCGACGAAAAACGGGGGCGCTGTTTCGCGCTTCGGCCGAACTCGGGGCGGTCGCCGGCGGTGCCGACAGCGACACGGTCGACGCGTTTGGTGAGTACGCCGAGCGGGTCGGTGTCGCCTTTCAGATCCGCGACGACGTGCTCGATGCGACCGCCAGCACCGCCGACCTCGGCAAGCCGGCGGGTCAAGACGAGGTGATGGATCGGCCCTCACTCATCCAGATTACCGATCTCTCGCCCGACGAAGCAAACAGCCGTGCCAGAACACAGGCGGATCTGGCGCTGTCGGCGCTCGAAACCGCCGCTGTCGAGGAAACCGACGCGCGAGCATATCTCCGCGATCTCGCGGAGTTCGTCGTCGTCCGCGAGCGGTAAGCCACAAATCGAAGATGGCGCGGTGTCGAGACCGGCATCAGACGGGACGTCGTCGTCGTCTCCCTGCCGATGATTCGCACAGAACCGTACAGCTATTGTTTCCCAGTCCAACACCGACGTATGAGCACTGTTGATCTCGTCATGACGATCGCGCACACGCTGTTTGCGAGCCTCTGGACCGGTAGTATCCTGTTTTTCGTCGGCGCGGTGTTGCCGGCGGCGGCCACGGGGGCAGTCTCGATTGATATGATGTCTCTGGTGACGAATCGACTCGTCTGGCTCACCCGGATCAGCGCCATCGTCTTCGTCGCAACCGGCGGCCATCTCGCGGGAACCGCCTACACCGCCGGCTCGCTGTTCGGGACGCCGCGGGGCCAGCTTGTCGTGGCGATGTTGGTGCTCTGGTTCGTCCTGACCGGCCTTATTGAAGTGAGCGTCAAGCGGTTTGATCGGTTGGCCGAACGCGAGGGAATCGGTTCGGCGGTCAACGGCACGCGCGGGCTGTTCGTCGCCGCCGCCGCAGTGGCCGTGTTGCTGCTCGTTGACGCCGGTCTGTTGACCGCGAACGTAGTTTGAACGGCACCCACCCAGCGCGTTGGCCGCATCCCCCAATGGAAACGCTCTTTTGGCCATCACACACAGTATCAGTCATATGAGCAACGGCGACGACACCCCACCTGACGCCGACGCGAACGACGAAGCCGCTCCGGCTGCTGACGACACCGGCGACGACACTGGCGCGGAGTTGGCGACGACCGAGAGCCTCCGCGACCGACTCGACGCCGCGGGCGAGGCGCTCGAGGCCGCCGAAACCGAGGCCGACCTCGACGATGTCGAGGCGCTGCTCGATGCCGTCGAGGCCGACCTCGCGGAGGCGGATTTTGCGGACGGCGCCGGCGACGAGGATGGCGACGAAGATGACCCCAACTCGCGCGAGGCGCTCGAAGCCGATTTGAGCGACCTCCGCGAGGCGCTCGCCGAAGCGCGCGGCCCCTACGGCGAGGATGTCGTCTCGGCAATCGAGACGGCAAAAACGACCATTACGGCGGGCGACTGGACCGAACAGGGCGAGGGTGAGGTTGTCGACGCGGTACTCGCGTTCGCCGAGACGATGGGCGATATCGAAGCCGACGCACTCGACGTTCCCGCCGTCGATGTCGACCGCGTCAACGACACTAAGAGCGCGCTTGACGCGCTCGCAGCGGCGGTTTCGGCCGCCGGTTTCGATGCCGACGCGGATGCCGAGACGCTCGCCGCGCTCATTGAGGCGACCGATGGGCTCGAAAGCGATCTCGAGGCGGCCCAAGAGTGGGAAGATCTGACGGTTCGCGAAACGCTGCAGGCGGCGGGTTACTACGACGTGCTCGGTCACACCAAGGACTATCCGCCCGAGTGGGCCGCGCTCAAAGAACACGAACAGCGTGGCAACACCGAGATGGTGTTGTTGGCGCTCGACAGCCTCGGTTCGGCGTTCATGGAGGAACACTGTCTCGAATCGCTTTCGCGGATGGGGCCGGTTGCGGCGACCGACGAGGCGATCGAGGAGATGCTTGCCCGTGCAAAGAAACGCAAACGGCTGCCAATCGAGATTCTCGGCAAAATGGGTGCGACCGAGGCCGTCGAGCAACTGGTTGCGTTCGTCGACGCCGACAAAGACCCGGTGCTCCAGAAAGTCACGTTCCGCGCGCTCGGCGAAATCGGTGACGAACGCGCGGTGCAGCCCCTGGCCGACAAACTGCTCATGGACAACGATACCGTTCGTCCACACGCCGCCCGCGCGCTCGGTCTCATCGGCGATACCCGCGCGATCAAGCCGCTGGCTGACACGCTCAAGGCCGACGAAAACGAGAACGTCCGCGCACAGGCCGCGTGGGCGCTTCGACAGATCGGCACGAAACGCGCGCTCGAAGCCGTTGTCGATCACGGCAGCGACGGGACGTTCATCGTGCAGACCGAGATCGACAAGGCTCGCACGGCGCTCGATGCCGGCATTCAGCCCGCCTGAAACGCACCGCTGACACACATCGCGCAGACGATTCGGTTGCTACTGTTCTCACAAACTGGCGCGTTGAGAGAACGGATTTTCGGTTCCACTCACGTGCGTTTATACGGCTGGCGCACGACAGTTTACGCTATGACAACTGCGCTGTTCGTCGTGACCGAAGAGGGGTACTGGGGCGAAGAATGCATCGAGCCGCTGACAACGCTCACCGACGCCGGTGTCGACATCACGGTCGCCACACCGACAGGCCACGCGCCGGTCGTCGACGAACGGTCGGTCGATCCCGACGAGGTCGGCGAGGAGCTCGCCGAGTGGGTTCGCGAGTGCGCCACAACCGACAGCCGACTCGCCAACCCTGAACCGATTGCAACTGTTGCAGCCGACGACTACGACCTCGTCGTCTTCCCTGGCGGCCACGGCACAATGTGGGACATCAACACCGACAAACACGCCCGAACGCTGCTGGCGAACGCCGTTGCGGGCGACGATGGGCTCGCGCTCGTCGTCTGTCACGCGGTTGGCCTACTCGCGTTTACCCGCAAAGCCGACGGCGATGAGTACCTCGTTGCGGGTCGATCGGTTACGGGCTTCCCAAACGCCTGGGAAGAGGGAATCGTCGACGAGAACGACTGCATGGCAGACGGCCGAAAACTCCCGTACTGGGTCGAAGACGAGGTCATAGCCGCCGGGGCTGACTGGGATGCCGAGTTGGACGCCGATGAAAGCGTGACTGTCGACGGCGATCTCGTGACCGCCCGCGGCCCACCCTCCTCGGCAGCGGCAGCCGAAACGATCCTTGCGGAGCTCGAAATTGCGCAAGAGGCCTGAGATCATACACGCAGGCTGGGGTTGGTCTGTACTGCGCAAATAAGAGTTCAGCTGCGCAGTCACTCGATTTTGAACACGGCTTCTTCGATCGACTCGCTGTAACAGTCGGGACAGCGTGAGGGATAGTTTATCGGGTCGTCGTAGGCCGAAAACCCGCAGTTAGTACACTCTGGTGGCGCAACGAGGAACTGTGCGTCTTCGCGGTAGCGAAGCGACCGCGCGACGTGTTTGAGATCGTGGTACACCGTCGACACCGACGAATCGAGTTTCTCTGCCAGTTCGCTCGCGGTTGCAGGCTCTTCGCCGAGTGCAGCAGCCAGTCGCTCCCGGCGTGTCGAATCGGTCATACCGCTTCTCGGCGGCGGAGCAGCAAAAATATCGCGCGTCGCCAGTGGGGTCTGACCCCGTTTCGTGGCTCTTGGGTCGATTGTCTTCGACAGACTACAGCGGCCCTTCGCTCGTGAGTGCGCTCCCTGCGGCCTGTCGTCGACCCACCTCGAAGACAATCAGTGCGCCGCCAGTGACGAGTCCGCCTGCCACCGCGAAGGCGACGAGATAGCTCATGGCGCCGAGCCAGCCTCCGAGAATACTCCCCACACCGCCCGCAAACGCCGTGAGCGCGGCGTACACGCCGAGTGCTTCACCGCGAATCACCCGCGGGGCCAACTGTGTGACGAGCGTCCCAGCCGTGACGGCAATAACGGCCCATGAGAGGCCAATTACCACGAACAGTCCCGCAAACACGCCGCTGCCGACCGTCGACACGCCCAACAGGAGTCCGCCGAGCGCGACAGCCGGGAGCGCCACAGCGCGACCGAGGAGACCAATCACCTGCAGGCGTGTCACGCTGTAGGCCGCAGCCAGTCGCCCGGCGGCGCCGAAAAAGACTGCCGCGGCGAGGCTGTTGATTACGTAAAAAACGAAGATGGCGTCCGAACTGAATCCGGTGTCGGTCAGAAAGACGGGCAGTGGCGCGAAAAACGCCGCAAAGCCGGCGAAGACGACGAACACCGCAAGAAAGTACAGCGCGAGCAACGGGGTAAAACGGTCGCTAAACTTGCTCGGCCGGAGGTCGCGAAAGTCAACGCGGGTCGGCGTAAACGGAAACGTCGCGCTCCGGACGCTGAACCGGTCGGCACGGTTGAGCGCGCGTCGCAGTCGGCTACCCGAGGGCACCGAATGCGGCACGTTATCGGGCGGTAGATACCGAATGCCGACGAGCAGGCCGAGTGCGCCACACACGCTGAGCAGGAACATGAAGCTGGTGAGAACCGCATCCTGCGAAATCACTACCCCGATGAGTCCGGTCCATCCCGCCCCGAGCACGAGGCCGACCGCCCAGCCGATTCCCTGATACTTGTTGAGCCGGCCAATCGCGGTACTCCACTGGTTTTCAGGCACGTCAGTGACCACAAGCAACGTCACGACGGGCGTCCCGGCGGCAAACGCGAACCACAACAGCCCGTTGAGCACGATCACGAGCCAAATTGCGGTCGTAAACGGAATTACGGCCAACACTGCCGCAACGAGGACGAGCATACTCAACACCAGTCCGCGGCGTCGACCCGTTCGGTCTGCCAGTCGGCCAAACAACAGCGCGCCGGGAACGCCGACGAACGCCGCAACCGCCGCGAGAATGCCGAGAATAACCGATCCGCCGCCGAGCGAAACGAGATACAGCGGAACGATCAACGAGCCGCCACCGAAGGCGACTGATCCGAGTCCCCACGCATAGAGCCAACGCTGTGTCATAATCGATCGACTCAATTCAGCTATTTATGCGTGTTTTTTCAGCTCTCAAGCGTCGCCAACGCGGCAGCCGTGTCGCCCTCGAACCGTTCGAGCAGCCGGCGGGCTTCGGCAGTCGACGACTCGGTGACCGCCACGTGGACCATCCCCTCACCGGGTTGGCCGTAGACGACGCTGGAGCCGACGGGCGCGGCAACGATGGCAGGCAGGGTGGCGAGGTCTTCCTCGCCATTGACCCGGATCACGACGGGTTCGGGGTTCGACAGGCCGTCGCGAAGCGCCAACAGGAGCTGTTCGGAGAGTGTGGCGGCCGGGTTGTCAACGCGGATTTCGGGGCCGTCGTGCGCCGAGAGCGTTGTTTTGAGGTCGCCATCGATCGGCTCGCGCTCGGTTTTGCCGTCGATGACGCTGATTTCTGGTTGTCGATCTGCCGAAAGAAGGTGTGCGGTGACCACGTCGCCAACGGCGATCAGCGGCGCCTCGAACGCCGGCTCAATGTCGTCGTCAACGCGGTCGACTTCGGCGAGCAGTTCGCTCGTGTCGGTGTACACCGGGCCGAGCGGATCTTTGAACGCCGAGCGCAACGAATCGGGAAGCGAGAGCATCTTACCGGACCTTGAGCGCGTAGCTACCGGGCTCGGTGACTTTCATCTCGGTGGCAATCTCGCTCTGTTCGGGGTGCGGAATGGCGACGTACCCCGCCCAGTCCTCGGTCAGACTCGACGAGCCACACTTCTCGCAGGTCTGGCTGTCTGGCTCGTTGACGAAGTGACACTCCCGGCAGGCCNACCGCTTTTTTGCCATCAGGAGCCCTCCGAGGTGGCTTCCTGCTTGCGGCGGGCGCGGCCGCGTTCGAGCCACTGATGTTTGCCGAGGCCGGGCTGTTTGGCCGTTAGGCCGATTTTCGAATCACGCGGATTGCGTTCGTCGATGCTTTTGGTGACGATTCGGACCCGAACCGGGTCGTCGACGCCGAGCGTTTCGTTCGATTCCGTCGAGGCAAGCTGTTGGTTCTCGCCGTCGAACGCGAGATACTCATCGGAGATCTGTGAGACGTGCAACAACCCATCGACCGGGCCGATGCCGACGAACGCGCCGAACTCGACGACTTCGACGACGGTGCCGTCGGCAACCTCCTGCATTGCGGGATCGAACGTGATCGCGTCGAACTCCGCCTCGTAGTAGACGCCGGGGCGGTTCGGCAACACCGTTCCCTCGCCGATGTCGTGGACGTCGGTGATGGAGACGACGCTGCCGACGTCCTCGTCCATTCGTCCTTCGAGTTTGTCCTGCAGCAGGTGTTTGACCCGCTGTGGCGTGACAGCCGCCAGCTGTTCGGGCGGCACTTCAACTGTATCTTTGAGTCGAACCCGTTTGTACATGGTGTGTTATGAGTCTCGTATCCCGAGTCTGCTTCCTCGCCCTTCGATAACGCGAACGCCCCGGGATGAGAGGCGATCGCCAAGCGAGCGGTCATTGGTGACGACGTAATCGAACCGGCCGGCATCGGCCTGTTCGACCAGCGCGTCATCCGCGTACGACAGCGTCGTTTCGAGTACACGACACCGGTCGGCAAGATCTTTTCCCACGCTGGCGGCTTTTGCCTCCTCGCCGTGGCCCCCTGCAAGCCGGTCGAGTTCGTCGAGGACGGCCGACGGCACGAGCAGGTCGGCGACACCGTGGCCGAACAACCGGTCGAGTTCGTCAAACACGCGAATGTTGCACTCGACCGGCATCATCAGCGCACTCGTGTCCATGCCAACCGCAACGGTGTCGACAACGAACTCGTCCATCCGATCATTCCTGCAGCGTCCCGACGCCGATGAGTCGCCAGCGCGCGCCGACACGGCGGTTGATGGCGATTTTTGCGCCATCGGCCGCACAGACCGGCCGTTTGAGCTTCACTTCGCACTCGCCGTCACGGGCGCTTGTGACCGCACCGACGGTCGTGGCGGTACCAACGGTCAGCATGAGCGGCTCGCCGGTCGAAATCTCCTCGACCCCGCCGTTTTCGTCTTCTCGCGGGCCTTGTCCGCTCGAACGGCCCGAGGAGCTTCGCTCCTCGCTGCCGACCACGCGGTCGAGCAGTTCGACGGTCATCTCGAAATCCTCACGGGTTGGCGGCAGCGTCCCGGGCTCGCCGGCGACCTGCCCACCGAGCGAATCGCCCTTTGTGAAACTCGGGTCGAGGCCCGTGCCGACGCCGATCAGCCCACCGGGGCGAACCGAGTCGACCGAGTTGCTGCCGGCTTGCAGTGACCGGATCGTCGTCGACAACGACTGCCACTCGGTTTTGCCGCCGTGTTCAACCTGTCGGCCGGGGCGAATCTGGATTTCGTCGCCAACTTCGAACTCGCCGCCGACGAGGCTGCCGCCGATAACGCCGCCCGACAGTTCTTTCCAGGTCGTCCCGGGACGGTTGATGTCGAAACTGCGGGCGACGAACATGCGGTCGTCTTCGTCTCCGCTCCGGTCGGGGGTCGGAATCGTCTCCTCAATTGCGCCGATCAGCAGGTCGATGTTGACCTCCTGTTGGGCGCTCACGGGAACGATGGGGGCGTCCTCGGCGACCGTTCCTGCGACGAACTCCTGAATCTGGCCGTAGTGGTCGACCGCACGGTCGCGGTCGACGAGGTCGACCTTGTTCTGGGCGATGACGATGTTCTCGATGCCGATGATGTCGAGCGCCATCAGGTGTTCTTCGGTCTGTGACTGGGGCACGTCCTCGGTTGCGCTGACGACGAGCACCGCTCCGTCCATCAGCGAGGCACCCGAGAGCATCGTCGCCATCAGCGTCTCGTGGCCGGGCGCGTCGACGAACGAGACGGTTCGCAGCGGTTCGCTTTTCGATCCGTCCGCACAGTCCTCCTTGACGGTGAAACAGTCGGGTTCGTCGACGCCCGGGCATTTGCGGAACGTCGCGTCCGCGTAGCCGAGTCTGATGGAGATACCGCGCTTCATCTCCTCGGAGTGCTGGTCGGTCCACGAACCGCTCAGCGCTTGGACGAGCGTTGTCTTCCCGTGGTCGACGTGGCCGACGAGTCCGATGTTCACCTCCGGTTGTGTTGTGGCTTGTGTCACTTGTGACCTCCTCGGAGTAATCTTGTGGAAAACTCGCCCCGAGCGACTGATAAAGGTGCTGTTCTCCCGCCGCTCACGTTACGTCGTGTCGTGGTCGCACAAATCGGTGTGTGGTTCGATTTCGCCTCACAGCATCTCGCGATAGTGCCGCCCAAACGCCCGGCGACGGACGGTTGCGGCGGCCGCTTCGGGTTCGTGTTGGTAGGATGCCGACACGACCGTGTCCTGACAGACGACCGGATGCCAGACGACGTTTTCGACGTTTTTGCCGCCAAGTCGCTCGATTTCGTCGACTGATCGCTGCTCACACCACGATTCGAACTCCTCGCGCGAGCCATGATAGGTCGTCAGCAGCGAGGCAAACAACGCGTCGCGAGCGGTTTCGACCACGTCGCCCGTGACGCGCTCGTCGTACTCCGCCGAATCGAACGCCATCGCGCGGGTCGTCTCTTTGACGATGATTTGAGCGACCGGACCGCTCTCCTCGTAGGCCGATTTCGCCGCCGCAACCGTTTCAGGTTCGTAGACTCCGGCTGTGTTCATGGTGATTCCGTGTTGGATTTGCTGTCGGTTACTGTGTCGGATTGTTCGGTTCTGTTGTCGTCCGTGTCGTCGTCGTGTTCGCCGTCGGGTTCGTCTTCGCCAGCTGGCTGCTCGTGAGAGCGTGGTTCACCCGTCGCACGCATCGCCTGCGTGAGCGCTTGGGCGTCGCGGAGAATTGCTTGGCCCGCCGCATCGAGGGAGGCGAGTTCGGCGGCAACGCCGGCTGAGCTGATTTCACTGCCCCAGCGTCCGCCTTCGCCGGTTCTTTTCTGGTTTCCATCGAGGAGGCCGTGACCACCGGCGGGATGATCGTGATCCGCATCGGTGGGTTCGGCCACATCGCTCACGGCCTCGGCCAGTTCCGTCCGCGGGAGCGACGCCCAGTCGTCGAATACACGTTCCAGCCACGCCTCGTGGTCTTCGCCGTGAACGATTGCGGTGACTGCGAGGTGGTTTGTTACCGCGGGCCCGTTTTCGAACGGCTCCGCACACACCGGACACAGATAGCCCATACTGACTCACGGGTCGCACGCGGCTAAAACGCGGCGGTTGGCGTTGGCTCCATTACGGCTCTGACATCATCAGCGCGCTCTCGCCATCATCGTAGTAGCTCGGATGCAGCCGAACCGGCTCGAACCCCTCCGAGCGGTACAGCGAAATCGCCCGCTCGTTGCTCCGGCGCACTTCGAGTTTGATTCGTGGCGCGCCCGCAACTGTCAGTCCAAGCAGGGCCCGCTGGAGCAGGGTTCGACCGAGTCCGTTGCCCTGAGCGGCAGGATGCACCGCGAGATCTTTGATGTGGCCAACGTCGCGCCCGATGGTCGGTGGCACGTCGGCAACGACGTAGCCGAGGATGTCGTCGGTCGGCTTGGTGGGTTCGACAGACCGGTCGTGAGATTGCGTCTCGACACACTCGACGACGAGAAACACCGGTTCGCCGAGGAACTGCTCGAACATCGCGGCCGACCACGGCTGGTCAAACACGACGCTTTCAATTCGGCAGATCGCTTCGAGATCCGCTCGCTTGGCGCGACGAATCACCACGGACTCCGGCGAACACTCCGAGCGGCCGACCATACCGGAGCTATACCGTATGACGGCAAAAACACGGCGTTCATTGAGTAATAAAAATTACGCCTCCACAGCGATTTGACCGATAGCCGAGAACGCTATCGGCTCGAATGGAGGCTCAGTTCGTCTCTGACAATCGTATCGGCATGGTAGGCCATGGCCCTCTTGTGCATAAGTGTATACTCACACGAGTTAGGAACGTAACAACTGCTGTCGGTTGCCGTCTGTCGTCGGCGGATTATGACTCGACGTAGGCGGCGACGAGTTTCTGCTCGGCGGCTCTGAGATGCTGGTGGAACGTCTGGCGTGTGATATCCATTGTTTTGGCGATTTCATCGCCATCGACCGGCCGGGGCCACTCGAAGTAGCCGTTGAGATGCGCCGATTCGAGCGCCGCCTGCTGTCGGTCGGTGAGCTGTTCATCGACGGCCGCAGCGAACTCGCTGGGTCGGCGCTCGCGGCGGTCACGCTGGGTTCGTGCACGGAGTTCAACACCCTCGTAAGACGCTCGAAGCATGTCGAGCAGCGTTCTTACGTCCTGTTCGGGTGGCGTTTCGACGGTGAGCTGTGTTTGTGTTGGCGTCGCCGTCATTGCTGTCACCACGGCACCGGCTTCGGCGAGGTCGTCGTAAGGCGTCTCTTCGGGGATGGTCACCGAAAACGTCAGCTCTCCGTCGCGCTCGGCAATGAACCGAACGTCGCTGAGACACGACAGCGAGTCGAGTGAGTCGACAGCTTCGGGTGTGGTTTCGGCTGCCAGATACAACACATACTCGCCATCGGCCGAGCGAGTCGCCCCGCAGCGCTCGACATCGACACCGAGATGGCTGGCGATCCGTGCGAGGTGGAACGTCTCGTCACGGATTTTGATTTGGAGTTCGGTGATCCGATCGGTCGTCAGAATCTGGGTTGTTTCGGCCGCATGAATCCCGTTGGAAAGCATTTTCCCGATCGAGCCGAACACCTGTTGTTCGCGTTCATCGAGGCTGTTCGGATTGCTTCCGTAGACGCCGAGCAGTCCGTAGCGCCGATCACGGTAACACAACGGGATGACAAGGAGGCGGTGGCCGTCAACGGCGACTGGATCAAGCGGCCCGCCGACGCCAGTCGAACACACGTGACACTCATCGGTTTCGATCGCTCGACTGACCGCCACGGGCACGTCGGACAGTGGGATCTCGACCGGAAGCTCACCGAGGCCACTGTGGGCCCGCATCGACAGCTGGTCGTCGGCGGCGGCTCCAATCCACGCCGCGGTGTAGCCCGGGTCGGCCGCAATCTCCTCACACACTTGGTGGATGATCACGTCTTTGTTGCTGGCTTCAACGAGCACACGCGAAATCTCGCTCAGCAGGCCGTTCACGCGGTCGAGAATCCGACGAAGCGTCTGTTGTTCTTCGGCCAAGCGGTCGGCGCGTTGCTCGGCGAGTGCCTCGGCCTCCCGCCGATCGGTGATATCGATCTGAAACCCGACGTAGTGGACGAGTTCGCCGTCCTCGTCATGAATGGGCGCGACGGTTACCTCGTTCCAAAACGGGGTTCCGTCTTTTTTGTAGTTGCGTATCTCGCGGCTAATCGCTTGTTCGCTGCCAATCGCTTCCGAGAGTTGCTTGACCGTTCGTGGGTCGGTTCCGGTTCCCTGTAGGAGCCGGGGGTTCCGGCCGAGTACCTCGTCGGTGTCGTAGCCGGTGAAGTCTCCCCACGCGTCGTTGACATAGACGAGCGGGTAATCCGCGAGCGACGGGTCGCTGAGACTCACGCCGATGGGGGCCGCCTCGATTGCGCGGGTCAACTCCTCGGTTGAGGGCTCGTGGCCGGAAATATCCTGTTGCGGCTCAAAATTGCGAGCCAACTCCTCCAATCGGGTGACCGTCGACACGAGGTCGCGAACCGACTGCTCGCCGTTTTTTTCCAACAGTCGGTCGCGGTCGGTGTCTGCCGCCGGAATCGACACGTCGTCGACGTCGGTGAACAACACAAACGGGAGTTGAGGGTCAATTTTACGGACTGCCGACCGGAGTGTTAGGCCGTCGTCGCCCGGCAGTGCGTACTCGCTCACGAGACAGTCGAACGCCCCGGTTGCAACGGCGGTGACCGCTTCGGTGGCCGTGTCGGCGGTTTCGACCTGATAGCCGGCGGTTTCGAGGGCGTTGCTGACCCGCTCACGCTCCGCGGCGGGATGGACCAGCAACACGCTGGGTGAAACCATACCCCTCCGTATGGATTGTTCGCATAAATAGATAGGCGGGACAACGATTTGCCATCTTTTGATCAGGAATTCTCATACTAGTCAGGTTGTGAGCTTTAGTTACAAACCGGCTTAGACGAGACTGGACTATGTCAGCATTACAGACCACAATGACTGCACTCGCCTCACCGGGAGCCGATGCATCACAAGGAGAAATCGTTGAGTACGTATTCAACGACTTCCTGCTTGCCAGTTCGTTCGTTTCCAACATCGCCCTTGCCGGGTTGACGATTCTCGCAATCGCCTATCTGGGCCGAAACCTCACCGACCCGCGTGCGAAGCTGATTGCGGTGTCGGTCATGCTCATTTCGGTCGTCTCGATTTCGAGCTACACGGGGCTTACCTCCGGGCTCACGATCAGTTTCATCGAGATGCCGGCCGGCCATGCGGCCGAGGGGGAGGAGGTACTTACCATGTGGGGGCGCTATCTCACGTGGACCTTCTCGACACCGTTCATCCTCATCGCGTTGGGCCTAATCGCGGGCTCTGACTGGACGAAAATCGGAACCTCGGTCGCGTTCACCATCGCAATGTGTGTGACCGGACTCGCCGCCGCACTCACCACCTCGTCTGTGCTCCTGCGCTGGTGGTGGTTCGTGCTGAGTTCGATCTTCTTCCTCGTGATCGTCTACATCATCCTTGTCGAGTGGTCCGCAGAGGCCCAAGCGACGGGAACGGGTGACCTTTTCAACACGCTCAAGCTGCTCACCGTTGTCGGTTGGTTCGGCTACCCAGTTCTCTGGTTCCTCGGTGTCGAAGGAATCGCACTGCTTGACGTCGCACTCACCTCGTGGGGCTACAGCATCCTCGACATCATCACGAAATACATCGTGACGATGATCATCATCCTCTACGTGGTCAAAGAGCCGCCAGAGATTACTGGCGGTACCAACTACGGCTCGAGCAAATAACCAGAATCCGACGCACAGTTTCCGATTCCCGGTTTCGCTGCCTGCGGTGCGGTTTTTTATTGCCGTGTTGCGTTCGCGGAGTGTCTACGAAGCACGCACGTACGGCCACGTGAGTCGCATACTCCCCATACGACGTACCACCATCTCCGGACTGGAGACGGTGACCTCTCGGGCTACAGTTGGCGCGAGCAGACGCAGACACAGACGACAGTCGTTGTACGCATAGGCGGGTCAGAATCAGTATCCGGGAACACCGCACGGACATGTGACTACTGTTAGCCATCTCGATCAGATGGTGGTCGACACCGGTACGGTCTAACCTGTTAGGGCCATAGTTGAGATTCATGCAGAATATACGTTTGAATATGCTTCAGGACTATTTGTCCGCGCCAACAACAGATTGGAGGAGACGATGCCAACGGGATTAAAACGCGATTTGGGGCTGTTTTCGACGATGGCCATCGCCATCGGGGCGATGGTTGGCTCCGGGATTTTTATTCTGCCCGGCGTGGCGTTCGTCACGGTCGACGGCCCGGCGGTCGTTCTCGCCTTCTTGCTTGCCGGCATCTTGGTGTTGCCGGCGGCGTTTTCGGCCTCAGAGATGGCAACTGCAATGCCCGAAGACGGTGGCTCGTACGTCTATGTCGAACGGGGGATGGGGCCACTCTTGGGAACGATCGCGGGCGTCGGCAACTGGTTTATGTTGTCGTTCAAAAGCGCGCTCGCACTCGTCGGTGGCGTCCCGTATCTCGTGTTTATTGCCCCCGAGATTGCCGCCTACATTATTCCGATTGCGGTCGCCTTGGCGTTGTTCTTTACCACTATCAACATCGTGAGTACGAAGAGTGCCGGCAGTATGCAGTTCGTTATCGTCGGCGTGATGCTTCTGGCGCTCCTCTGGTTTATTATCGGCGGCGTTCCCGACATCGCACCCGATCGAACGGCCGGCGCGTTCAACGCGCAGAGTGGTGGGTTGCTCGCGGCGACCGCGTTGGTGTTCATCTCGTATGCGGGCGTGATCAAAATCGCCGCCGTCGCCGAGGAGGTCAAAGATCCGGGCAAAACGATTCCCCGCGCCATGATCGGGTCGCTGGTGCTGACGACAATACTGTACGTGGCGGTTGTCTACGTCGCAATCGGCGTTGTCGATGTCGTCGGGGCGATCGAGGCCGGCCAACTCGAAGCCGACGGCGAAGGTCCGATTATGGCGCTGGCTGCCCAGGCCACACTCGGCACCGCTGGAACCGTTGCCGTCGTCATCGCCGCGCTGCTCGCGTTGGCATCGACGGCGAACGCGGGGCTGTTGTCGGCCTCGCGCTTCCCGTTCGCGATGGCTCGTGACGGACTTGCGCCGTCCGCGTTCGAAACGGTGAGCGAACGATTCAACACGCCGGTGCTCGCGATTGGATTGTCGGGTGCAATCGTCATCATCCTCGTCGTGTTTCTGCCGATCGATCAGGTTGCCAAGTTCGGTAGCGCCTTCCAGATCATCGTTTTTATTCTCGTGAACCTCGCGCTTATCGGCTTCCGTGAGGGCGCAGTCGAGGGCTACCGTCCCGAGTTTACCTCGCCGCTGTATCCGTGGATGCAGATCTTCGGCATGGCCAGTGGGTTTGCGGTGCTCACACAGGTTGGCACGGTTCCGCTTGCTGGGGCCGCACTGATTACGCTCGTCTCGATTGTTTACTTCTACGTCTACGTTCGGCCGCGAACCGACCGCGAGGGAGCGGCCCGAACGCAGGTTCGACAGAACGTCTCGGAAACGGCGATCGAGCAGACAAAAACGCTGTTCGGTGAGGAACAGCGGTACGACACCCTTGTGGCAACGACCGATGAAACCCCGGCCGAAAGCCGAAGCGATATGCTTCGGATCGCGACCGACCTCTCAGCGCTCAGACAGGGCGCGGTGACCGTTGTGAACTTCACACAGGTTCCACACCGGGTGTTTACCGCCGGCGACACGGTTTCCGAACGCGATGAAACACCCGACTGGGCAACCGAGCTGTTCGAGACGAAGTTCCGACGGCACTCCACTGACGGTGGTGTCAAATCCACCGATTCCGACACCATCGACGACGCGGACGAGACAGGTACGCTTGAGAATGCGGACAAAAGGACAATCGCCACGGCACTCTCGGAGGTGACGTTCAAACAGGTGACGACCGAGGATATTGGATCGGCGATCGTCGAGTACGCTGCCTTCGAGGAGGAGGACTTCATCGTGCTCGAACGAAAGGTCGAGGAACTCCACGAACTGTATGGCGAAGGCCTCAACGAACACGTCCTGAAGAACGCGCCGTGTGGCGTGTTGCTCGTCGAGGATCGTGGCTTCAACGCTGTCGACGAAATAGCGGTGGCAACGAACCGTGGGGTGTACGATCCCGCAAAACTGCTTGTTGCCGACGCGATTGCCGAGGAAACCGGTGCGACGATTTCGTTGCTCCAGGCCGTTCCCGAAGACGTCCGTGACGAACGCAGACAGGTCGTCCAGACGTATCACGACGAAATCCGTCGCATACTCACGGTGACCGCCGACTCACGGATTATTGAGACAAACGACCGCGTGGCGGGGCTGGCACGCTTTGCCAACGCCGCGGATCTATTGGTGACGACAACCGAGCGCCGCGGCATCCGTGGTGCGGTGTTTGGCCGGCCCGGTGACCGCCTCGTCGACTCGGTTGATTGCACCTCAGTGATGGTTCAACCGGCCGACGAACAACGGGCGGGATTCATCCAACGGGTGATCCTCAACCGACTGTTCGGGTAGCACGTCGATCCTATTTTGTTGTCTGCTTGGCCCCTGTGTGTGCACGAACCACCGCGCCGCTAGTGATGTCAGCGTGTGGACTGCTCACAGGCAACTTATCATTCGTGCCAGCATACCGTTCGATGATGTCTCAACAGATTCAACAGGAACTCGATGTCGACCAGTTCACCCTCGGACTCGTCGGCCCCGATCAGGAGTGGGCGGGCACGGTTGCCGACGGCGGCACCGTTCGCACGCATACGCCGGCAGGCTGCTGGGGGCCGATGATTACGCCCTCGTTTCGCGGCGGCCACGAGGTCACTCGGCCGATTCGCGTCGAAAACGCGGAACCCGGCGACGCGCTCGTTGTTCGGATCAAAGACGTCCAGGTGACGAGCGTCGCCACCAGCACGGGCAGTATGGCCGAGCGCACCGAGGCGTTCGGTGACGACCCATTCATCGACCACAAGTGTCCCGAGTGTGGCACGGAGTGGCCCGAAACGGTCATCGAGGGAACGGGTGAGGAATCGATTCGGTGTGCGGAGTGCGGCGCAAACGCCTCCTCATTCGGCTTCGAGTACGGCTACACGGTCGTTTTCGACGAGGATCGAACCATCGGGCTGACCGTTGGCCCCGAGGGAGCGAGCAAACTGGCCGAGAACGCCGCGGAGAATCTGGCGCTTCCCGAAAACTCCCGACAGCACCCGATCTTGCTCTACAAGCCCGACGAGATTCCCGGCACGCTCGGGCATCTCGCCCCGTTCATTGGCAACATCGGAACAACGCCCGCCGTCGAGTTCCCAGACTCGCACAACGCGGGCGACTTCGGGCAGTTCCTCATCGGTGCCGACCACGACTGGGGTATTGCCGACGAGAGCGAACTTGAGGCGCGAACCGACGGCCATCTCGACTCGAACGACGTGCGGCCGGGAGCGACGCTCATCTGTCCGGTCCGCGTCGACGGCGCGGGGCTCTACGTTGGCGACCTGCACGCCAATCAGGGCGACGGCGAACTCTCGTTGCACACGACCGACGTGAGCGGCACTACCGAACTCGAAGTCGAGGTCATCAAAAACGTCGAGATGGACGGTCCGCTGCTCTTGCCGAACGAATCGGATCTTCCCGACATCGC
>SL_4KL_010_BRINEDRAFT_10000251_pt1 | contig 26796 bp, 34 predicted proteins | sample SodLak_010_BRINE_2_FD_10664 | JGI IMG/M metagenome (IMG submission 10664) | reverse complement strand
CGGGTGATGATACGGCCCTTGTTCGAGCCTTCTTGGATGCGGCATTTGACCTGCATGGCCTCGCCGTGCATCCCGGTTTTGCCGACGACTTCGATGACCTCGGCGGCCGTCGAGTCGCCCGCGTTCTCCTCTGCGCTCATGGTGGATTACTGAAGTTCCTCGACCTTCGAGGCGATATCGTCGACCTCGTCCGATGCGTCGCCGGCGCTGACAATGGCGGCGGCCGCGCTGCCGACTTCGAGGCCGGCGGCGTGGCCAACATCGTCTTGGGTGCCGACGAAGACGACCGGAATGCCCTTCTCTTCGGCGATCTCGGGAAGGTGCATGACGATCTCTTCGGGCGAGACGTCTTCGGCGACAAAGACGAGCTGAGCGTTGCCCCGCTCGATGGCCTTCGTGGTCTCGTTGGTTCCTTTCTTTACACTGCCGGTGTCTCGGGCGACCTCGAGCGCGTCGAGTGCGCGTTCTGCGAGGTCGGCTGGGGTTTCGTAGTTGACGTAAACTGCCATTGTTGATCCTCTCCTATCGTCGGGCTCGCGCGTCCTCGCCGAACGGTAGGTCCCTGACGGCGAGGAGCATCATCAACCCCGATAGGCTGTATCCTCCCGTTTGGCTCACCCACATAAAAGCGTGTTCAAACCAGCCCGGCTGTGTGAGCCAAAACCACGGTTCCTTGTGGTGGTTTCGTCGGCACCGATCCCGCCCACGGGCGTCGGTGTCGACGCAGTAAACTGCGTTGGCGTCAACTCGACTCAGTCACCGCGCCGACCGACCATCACCAATGCGATCATCGAAAACACGACATCGCCCTCGGCGGTTTCCGTTTCGATGTACACCTCGACGAGTCCACGCCGATCGGTTTCAGGGTCGCACGCGAGAATTTCTGCGCGTGTCGAAAGCTGGTGGCCTGGACGCACCGGTGCGTGCCAGCGAAGTTCGTCGATTCCCTTTGCACCCAACGTCGCGGTCTCCGAGAGAAATGACTCGACGAGCAGGCGCGTCGAAATCGCGGCCGTGTGAAAGCCCGCGGCGATGAGTCCGCCGTAGATCGATTCTTCGGCAGCGCGCTCGGGGTCGGTGTGAAACCACTGCGGGTCGTACTGTTCGGCGAACGCGATGATTTCGTCTTCGGTCACGTCGTACTCGCCGCCCGCCCATTCGTCGCCGACCGAGAGCTCTTCGAAATACAGCGTCATGGCTCGAAGTCGGTTGCCGACCGGTAAGAAGGTTCAGCCGAGAGTATGTCGACTGCGCGTTTTAGTATCGACCGCACTCCGGCCGTCTTCGTTTCTTAGCTTCGCTTGCCAATCTCTTCGCGGAGCACGCTGCTGACGGTCTCGCCGTCGGCCTTCCCGCGGAGTTCGGCCATGCACTCGCCCATGAGTCCGGAAAACGCGGCCATTCCCTCGTTGGCGACCTGGTCGCTGTTTCGTTCGACGACGCCCGCAATTATTTCGCGAACCGCGTCGTCGTCGACGCCGCCCAATCCGGCCGTTTCGACGGCCTCCTCGGCGCTCAATTTCGGTTGCTCGGCGAGCACGGAGAGGACGTCGCCGACACCCTCTTTCGCGAGTTCGTCGTCGGCAACAAGATCGAACACCGCGAGGAAGTGGTCGTCGGTGAGGTTCTCGACGGCAACGTCGTCGCGACGGAGCTCGGTGACGGTGCTTTCGAGCGTTGTTGCCGCAAACGTGGCGTCGACGCCGCAGCCGACCGCTTTTTCGAACAGCGGCATCCGGCGGCCGTAGGCGACCTGCTCGGCGAGGCCCGCGTCGAGCCCGAAGGCGGCTTGATACCGCTCGACCTTTTCGGTCAACAGTTCGGGTTCGTCGATTTCGCTCGGATCGGGCTCGACCGGCGGTACGTCGGTTTCGGGGTACATCCGGGCCGCACCGGGCAGCGGCCGGAGATACCGCGTCGTTCCCTCCTCGTTCGCGCCGCGTGTCTCCTCAGGAACGCCCTCGATGGCGGTTTGTGCGCGCTCGGCGACCGCTTCGATCGCGAGTTCGGCGGTGTCCGTGTCGGCAGCAACGATGGCGACGGCGTCCTCATCGTCCGCGCCGACGGCCTCGCGGAGAGCGGCGACCTCCTCGCCCGTCACGCCGTAAGCCGGCAGTTCGTCGGTGTGGAAGATGCCGCCCGCGCCGTTGCGTTTGGCGTGATCCGAGAACTCGGTGCCGAGTCGTCGATCCGGTTGGATCTCATGACCAACGAGGCCGTCGAAGCCAAAGAGTGGAACCGCCGTCACGCTACCGCCAGCTTTGAGCGCGCCTTCGATGACGCCCGAATCAGTGTTTTCGAACACGCTCGTTACATCCTGTGTTTCGCCGACGCTCGCGTCTCGCACATCGAGTTCATCGGCAATATCGAGCAGTTCGGCCTGTCGCTGTACCTCCAGTTCGACGAGCTCGTCGATCTGATCGAGCGCCTGCACACCCTTGATCTCGACGCGTGCGCCCTCAGCAATCGAGACGTTGACGTCCTGCCGAATCGTCCCGAGTCCGCGTTTTACCTTGCCGGTTGAGCGCAGCAACATCCCGATTCGTTTGGCCGCCTCTTTGGCCTGCTCGGGGCTCCGAATGTCCGGGCCAGTTCCGATTTCGACCAGCGGGACGCCGAGTCGATCGAGGCTGTACAGGACGCCGTCCGCGCGGTCTTCGACCCGCTGGGCCGACTCCTCTTCGAGCAGGAGGTCGACGATCGAGACGGCCCCGTCGCTCGTCTGAATTTCGCCGTCTTGGCCGAGCAGCATCGTTCGCTGAAAGCCCGACGTATTCGAGCCGTCAATGACGAGCTTTCGCATGACATGAAGCTGGTCGACCACACTCATATCGAGTAGCGAGGCGATCTGCATGGCAACCGACAGCGCCTCGTCGTCGACCTCGGTTGGTGGCTCGTCGTCCTCCTCGACGAGACAGGTGGTGTCGTAGGCGAGGTACTCGAACTCGCGGTCGACGCGGCTCTCTTCGAGCGCGGCATCGTCGAGTTCGCCGAGTTCGCTTTTGGTTGGATGGAGGAATCGCGTGATGGTTCGTTCGGCCTCCTCCGGTTCGCGAATCGCCGTTGGCGACCCACAGAACAGTTTGGTGTCGGTGTCGAGCTGCTGGTGGATTTCGAGACCCGCAACGAGACCCAGCGACTCGTAGTCATAGGTGGAACTACTCATTGGGCGAGTGTGGGTGACGGGAGCCTAAAAAGGCTGTAGATACCGCGCGCCGCGGTGTGTGGCCCGTCGAATCGGTGTCGACTCGGCGGCGACAACCACGGCGAAAGAATGCCACGCTAACGACGAAAACTGGCTGTTCGTCTACTTTCTGGCGCTCGTAGGAGGCTATTAGTCGGTCGGGGCCCTGTTTCGAGTATGAGCAGTACCCCCGAGATTCGTTCGGAACTCGATCCGCTCGATCTCCGGTTTTCGGAGGCCGAACTCGAAACCGTCCGTAACCGACTCGTCGGATTCATTCAGGACGTCGTCGACGACGCGGGAGCCGACGGCGCCGTCCTCGGCCTGTCGGGCGGCATCGACTCGACAACCACCGCGTATCTCGCGGCCGAAGCGCTCGGCACCGATGGCCTCCACGGGCTGGTGATGCCGAGCGAGGTCAACGATCCCGAAACGATGAGCGACGCCGAACGCGTCGCCACCGACCTGGGCATCGAGTACGATGTGCTCGAAATCCAGCCCATCGCCGAACAGTTTTTCGAGACGTTCCCGGAGGCAACCGAGAGCCGAATGGCGATGGGCAACGTCTACGTCCGCACCCGTGGGGTTCTCAACTACTTCGTCGCCAACGCGCAAAACCGGATCGTCCTCGGAACGGGCAACCGCTCGGAGGCGATGACGGGCTACTTCACGAAGTACGGCGACCAGGCGGTCGACTGCAACCCGATCGGCGGGCTGTACAAACAACAGGTTCGCCAGCTTGCGGCCTCGCTCGGCGTCGCCGCCGACCTCGTGACACAGACGCCGACGGCGGGCATGTGGGTCGGCCAGACCGACGAGGACGAGATGGGCCTCAGCTACGACACGCTGGACGCGATTTTGGCGCTCCACATCGACGGGCCGCTGTCGGAAGCGGCGACGGTTCGATTGCTCGACAGTGTCGACCACGACGACATCGACCGCGTCACGTCACTGGTTGCGGGCAGTGAACACAAGCGGTCGATGCCGCCTGCGCCCGATCCGCTCGGCTGAGTTGTGTCGGCGGTGGGGTAGTTCGCCACGCATGAATCAGCCGCCGAGCCGTCTCCGCGGCGACGACGAAACAGGTAAACCGGGTGCTTGCCAAAGGGCGGTCGATGAAAGAGTACAAGATGCGTCGCGGCGAGCACCTCGAAGACCGCGTGCCGGATCTCAAGGCGACGATCGAATCGTACTTTGGGCCCGTGACCGGAACCGAGGAGGTCAACGGCCACGAACTGTACGTCATTGGCGATCCAACCAACCCGGTGTTCGACCGGATTCTCGCCGGTGCGGCCAGTTACAGCGGCAAGAAGGACAAACTCGCGGTTCATTTCGAAGAACGCCCTGCCGAAGAAATCATTGCCGATGGTGACGCCGACGCCGCCGCCGAGGCCGTGTCGCTCAAAAACGAGTTTCTGCTCGAGGCGACCGGTCGGGACGCAAAATCCCGCCGCAAATCCCTGAAACGAACCGTCGAGGACGACACACCGGACTACTGAACGCGTCGAATTTGTTGGTTCTGTTGAGCGCGTAGCCAGCGCGGTCGGATACTGAACGTGGAGATGGTGGCAAAGCGGGTCGCTGTATTCGCTGATCTTGTTGCGGCGACGCCACGTTCCGAGCAGTTTGTCTTGCAAAAAGTAGGTGCATCACGTAGGCGGGTTTCTGGCGAGTGTCGCTAGTCGGCTCGGCGGGTTTCTGGCGAGTGTCGCTAGTCGGCTCGGCGGGTTTCTGGCTGTTCAAACGCCGGCTCACGGGGGAGTTCAAGCGCCTCTTGGAGGTCGTACTCGTTGCCGGTCAGCAGGTACAGCACGTCTTCGAGCACGGTCAGGAGTTCGGGCAGTTCGCGGGCAACGAGGTACGCAATGCCCATCAGTGCAACCACCGCGAGTATCTGGCTGATAACTCGATCCGACAGCAGGAACGACACCCGGAGTTCGTTGGTCTCGCCGAAGAGGAACAACACGGCCTCGGGATACCACTGCATCAGCTGATTGCCCGAGACGATCGAAATGAACGCTGTCCGGAAGATGTTGAGCACGAAAATAATCGGGACTGCAATCGCCAGTGCGCGGAGTTTTCGGGAGATGGGTGCGCGAACGGCGGCGATCAGCCCGCTGAAGATGGCGATGCTGCCGAGGCCCGTACACGCGAGGACGACCGTGATGTTGTACCGTTGGTCTTCGCCGACGATCCACTGATAGGTCGCCATGTAGCCCTCGGGGCTCTCGACCAACGTTGGCGAGTAGCCAAGTCCGTAAATCACCCAACCGGTGAACACCGTCGTCATCTCGATGAGGTACTGTCGCGGGGCCGGAAACGCCACGCCGGCTATTTCGAAGGCAGGAATCGTCTCGAATGGGAGATAAATGAACAGCATGACCGCAATCGCTCGCGAGAGAATAAACAGCGTGTTGCGGCCATCGTACAGCACTTTTGCGGCGTACAGGCTCGCCGGGAATCCGACAAACGCGAGAATTGCCTCAACGAAGCTCTGGTGCTCAAACCAAAAGTACGGCACGAGATTCAGCCAAAAAAAGCCGAAGCCAACCCAACCAATGACCGCAATGAGTCGGGCCGGTTCGGTCAGACTGCGGTTTGCGCGTCGGCCGTACCACTCCAAGAGGCCTGCAACCGCGAACACGCCGGCAATAATCCAGATCGCCACGTCGGCAAGCACGCCAAAGGTAAACAGCTCCCCACGGAGCCAGCTGAGTGCGGCGGCTACCATACACACAAATTATCGGTACGGCATAAATCCCTTGTCGTTGTGTGCGACTCCGGTGGGCAACCGGTGACGTCGATCGATTTGGCGATTCCGCCGTGTGGTCGTTACTTTTCGCCGGATCTTTTGACCGTCATCACGGGCCGCTCAGAGAGTTGAATAACGCGTTCGGCGACGCTGCCGAGAAGCAGTCGATCGATCCCGCTGCGGCCGTTTGTGCCCATCACGATCGCGCCGGCATCGACCTCGTCAGCGTAGTCGACGATTGTTTGGCCGGGGGTACCCTCACGAACGATTTCGACCGTTTCGATACCCGCCTCGCGGGCGGTCGCGGCCGTCTCGGTCGTGATTCGCTCGCCTTCCTGTTTGAGCGTGCGTTTGATGTGGTCGGTGCCGAGTTTCGGCGCCATCTGGCTGACACGGTGGTGATCGACGACGTAGAGCACGTGCAGGTCGGCATCGTGACGGGTCGCCATATCGATCGCGTGCGCCGCCGCCTCGGTTGCCGTTTCGCTGCCATCGGTTGGAAAAAGCACCGTCTCGTACATGGCTGATACTTTGGCGCAACGGTTGTGAATGAATCGTTTTTCGACTCGCCGACGAGTAGTTGTGTGGGTGGTCGGCTCAGCCGATATACCGGAGTTCCTCGTCGGGAATCCCCTGTTGTTGGGCCTGCATCTCCTGAATCTTGCCGACGACCTCTTCCATCTCGTCGGCGCGGTCTTCGAGCGAGCCAAAATCCACCTCAAAGTCGAGCGTCGCCTGCAGCACTTCGAGCACCGCTTGGGCGCTTTTCGGATCGACAAGGTAGCCGCTGGTTTCGCCCATCAGACAGGTCGCCTCGAGGCCACGGCGCTCGCCAAGGCCCAAAATCAGGCCGCTGACACCGACGATGCCGCCGGCGGGTTCGTCGCTGCGGAACTCGACGCCCGCCTCCTCGAGTGGTTCTTTGAGCCCCGCGTCGGTGACCGCGCCCAACACGGTGTACTCTTCGACGAGTTCGCCGGTTGGCACGCCACCGAGCGCAAACGCAGCAGCGACATCGAACGAGTCGGCAACGTCGAGAAACGCCGAGGTGAGTCGGTAGTGGCCGTCGTTTGTCGCCGCCTGGTGGTCGCCGGTCAGGACGAGCAGATCCGAGCCGTCGCCCTCGGTTGTCACGGCGTGAAACTCCGCGCAGGTCAGACTCGTCACACCCTCGTCGTCGACGGTAACCTGCGGGGGAAACTCGTCGGCGTAGATGCGCCGGACGAGTTCACCGTCGAGCTCTTCGACTAGATGTTCGGCCGCCAGTTTGCCGACGTGGCCGACGCCGGGCAACCCTTCGATCAACACGGGATCGGTGAGCGTAGGCTCGGCGATCTCCGCAATCTCGATAGCATTCATGGCTCTATTCGCGTTCGCGTCGTTTAAGAGCCCGTCGGTACTCGCCGTACGGATCTTCGGGACTAAACGGCGCAGGGGCCGTGTTTTCGGTTGGCGAGCCACACTCGCGACAGCGGTCACTGAGCGTGTACACCGGCCGGCCGTGTTCGGTTTCCCACGATCCACACACGCGAATGTCGGATTTCATAAAAACGGTCGCTACTCGTCGTCTTCGTGTCGCTCACGGTGGTAGTGTGCCGTGCCGCCGGCGGCTTCGATGGCCGATTTCGCCCGAGCCGCACTCGATTCGAGTTCGCTTTCGGCAGTTTTGTAGTCCGGTGCGCGGACGGTGATTCGGTACTCTGGCGAGCCGACGTACGACACCGAGAGCTCGATGCCCTTCGGAACCTCGCCGTTGCCTTCGGCGGCTTTGAGCGCCTCTTTGACCGCGTCGACGCCGTCAGGGGCGGGACACGACAGGTCGACGTAGCCGGTCACGTTGACGTAGGGAACCGAGACGTTTTCGCGGGCGGTTTCGACGATGGCGTCGCGTTCGGCTTCCGAGAGGTCGGTGTCTTCGAGCGCCTCCTCGCCGTGAATGGCGGCCTGCTCGAAGCCGTCGTACAGCGTCTCAAACTCCGCAAGAAGTGCGTTTGCGACCGCACCATATGTTTCGTCGTCGACGTCGTCGCCGAGCGCGAGCAGCATCCAGTTGTCGGCTTTCTGCTCGTTTTTCCACTCCTGGATTTTCTCCTTGCGCTGGTGTTCGTTGACGTCCTTGATCGAGAGATCGATCTGCTGGGAGCCCTTTTTGACTTCCAAGACTTTGGCAACGACCGTCTGTCCCTCACGGACGTGGTCGCGGACGTTCTTGATCCAGCCGCTTGCGACCTCGCTGATGTGGGCGAGCCCGCGTTTGTTCTCGTACTCTTCGAGGTCGACGAAGACGCCAAAATCGGCGATTTCGTCAATCTTCCCGACGACGAGGTCGCCCGGTTCGGGCCAGCCACTATATTTCATAATTGAATCAAATCCTGAGATGACACGCGATTACCGCGCCTCAACGGTTTCGACGACTTCGTGGTCGATGTGCGCGTTGCCGCCGGAGGGAACCGCGAGTGTCGTGCCGCAAACCGCACAGTTGACGACGGTTGCCGCCTTGCTGAAGACGATCTGTTCGTTCTCGCAGTCGCCGCATTTGACGCGAATGTAGCCTCCCGCCATGATTACTCCTGGAAGACGAGACGGCCAGCGCGCCAGCCTTTGCGCATGTGGGCTTTTCCGCAGTCGCTACAGCGGTAGGTGAGGTTCGTCTTCTTCGTTGGCTTGTCGCCACCGGGCACCTTCGAGAACTTGCCGGCGTTCCCGATGGTGGATTTGGCGCGTTTGCGCTGGCGATCTTGAACCTTTTTCATTCCCGTCGAGCGGCCGGTTCGGACCTTCTCGACCTCGTGTTCGTAGTGGCCGTTGCAGTGCGGACAGTAGGTGTTCATCCGACGTGGCATTTCCATAGTGAGATCTACCTTGCCGGACGTTCGATGTGATGCGTTAAAACCCGTTTGGTTCGGAACTGCGCGCTGACGGGCGTTTCGTGGTGATCGATCCCACACCGCAGGAGCCACGATTTTTGATCTACAGTCGATGTTGCCGTCGGGCTTTTGCGCAGCGGGGCCCACCATACCGGTATGACAAACTGGCGGGCGGTCACGGTCGGCTTCGTGGTGATGGTGATCGCCGGGTTGTTGGCGACGAGCGCGCCGATCGTCGGCCATATTGGCGCGGGTCTGATTGGTGGCTTTGCGGCGGGCTACCTTGCTGGCGGCGGCCTGCTCAGCGGCGCGTGGCACGGCCTGCTTGCCGGGTCGATTGCGGGGCTCGTTCTCAGTGGCATTCTCGCCGTCGTCGTCGGCGTGTTTGGCTTGCTTGCCGGACCGCTCGGTGGCCTCCTTGGGTTCGGCGGCATCTTGGCACTCGGCGCGATTATCACGCTTATTTTCGCGCTCGACAGCGCGCTTGCTGGCGCAATCGGCGGCGTGTTTGGGTGATGTAGGATGTGGATTGCCGCGTCGACACCATGGTACCCCCGTTAGAGTCGATTCTCCGGAAAACTCAGCGGTCGAGATACTCTTGTTGGACGGCGACGATGTCAGTCGAATCCGCACAGTCGGCGTACCGGCGAAGGGGTTCGTCGTTGAGTTCGAGAAACGTCTCGCCCCAGGTGAATTTCGAGAGAATGTCGTCGGCCTGTTCGCGCTCGCCGACAATGACGAGTGCAGCCGCCAGCGCCTCGACTGTGGTCAGTTGCATTGGCCGGCCGAAGTTGACGGGGTTGGCGGCGACGAGATACGGCAACGCCCGGTGTTCACCAGCCAGCGAGAACTGCGCCTCGCCGGCGGACTCCCACGAACAGTCAAGCGCAACGAGCGCGCCCGTTTCGGCCACGTCGCGGTCGGCGGGCGAGAGTGCCTGCTCGGCGTGGGGATTGAGGACGATTCCGTAGGGCGTTTCGCGGTGACTGCGGTGGAGCGTCGCGCGGTCGAACTTCGCGAGTTTCCGGGCCGTACACTTCGCGGGGTCGTCGTCGCCTTCGTACCGAATGTGTAGCTCCACGCGTGGCGAGAACTCGGCGGCCGGGCGCTAAAAACCGCGCGTTCGCCAATGCCCTCGCAGTCAGTGCGGTCTCCGCGGCCGTCATTCTCATGGCACCGGACATCGACGGGCCGGTATGGAGCGCACTGCCGCCGTTGTCGACTACTACCGCTGTCTCGACGAGGACGACTACGAGACGTTACGGTCGCTGTTGTCGCCCGAGTTTACCCAACAGCGATCGGATCGAACGTTTTCGGATCGCGACGCGTTTATCCAATTCATGGCGCACGAGCGGCCGATCACGGAGACGACACACGATATTGGCGAGCCACTCCAGTCGGGCGAACGCGTTGCGGTCGCGGGTCGACTCTACGGACCCGCAGGTGACGAACTGTTCGCGTTTATCGACGTCTTTCGGTTTGATGATCGAGAAACCATCACGTCGCTTGTTACTTATTCGTGAGTCGAGTCGCTGCCACACCGCCGCGTTGCAGCCGCTCCAGAACGGGTAATTTATACGCTCGGTCGCCAACGCGCTCGGTATGCACGTCAGCTCCAGACACCACCTCCGCAGTGACGCCATCTCCGACCTCCAGGCGTCGCTTGCCGATAGTCTCGGCGTCGACATCGAAGGCGACTCGTTCGAACTGGTCGAACTCGACGACACCCCGTTCGACATCGTGCTGGTCGACGGCGACAAACTGGTCGCCTACGTCGACGACGAGCCGTTTCTGACCGTCGAGGGCGCAAACGAGTTCCCGCCAGCGCGCGGCGTCGTCACCGTCGACGCGGGGGCGGTCTCGTTCGTCTCCAACGGCGCGGACGTCATGCGCCCCGGAATCGTCGAGGCCGACGCCGACATCGCGGTTGGCGACCTCGTTGCGATCGCCGAAGAAACCCACGGCAAAGTGTTGGCAATCGGCCGCGCGCTGACCGCTGGCGACGACATGGTCGGCTCGTCGGGCAAAGTCATCGAATCGGTTCACTACGTTGGCGACGACCTGTATACGTTTTCGGTCTGAGCGTCACCGCTTGACGTCGGTTGTCTCTCCAGTCCGTTCGTGTGCAGTACGATCCGCCGAGTTCGTCTTACGACCCATCGAATTCTCTCGGCTCATCGGTCGAGCCGTAGGCGTCACGGCTCAGTTCGTAGCCGAGTGTCGCTGCCTCGTAGGTCGTCCGCAGATCCGCAATCGGCGTCTCGCTGGCGTCGACCCGGAGATCGTTGAAAAAGCGTCGGAACGGCGTCGGCTCCGTGGAAACGACCTTGAGCGCGGCGCTCTGGATCGTCAGTGACTCGCGCTTGTCGCCACCCACTTCCTGGCCCGCTGCCAGCGCGTCGATGAGCCGTTCGGCCAGCGGTTGCTCGCCGAATGCGCTCGACTCGTAGGCGGTGGCGATCGCATCCAACACGGCGTCGTCGGTCAAGAGGTTCCCCGCAACGGTGTAGTTCTTTCCGACGCGATGGCCCGCGACGTCGACACAGCCGGAGCCGGTAAACGTGAACCGCTTCTCGCGGTCGACGCCGTGAACCTGTCGGTTCCGCCGCTCGGTCGGCCCCTCGGCCGCGAGCAGCGCGCCGAGCGCGTCGTCGATGGCGAGCCCGTCGGCCAGATACGAGAGCCCGCGCTCGCCAAGCCGCTGGCTGACGTGGCTTTGGACGACCAGCGCGCCGTCTTCGGAGACGAACGGACAGAGGGCACCGACGCCGGGCAGCCGTGTCGTCACCGCGAGCCCGAACCGGTAGTGGTGCTCGCCGTCGATTGTGACCGGTTCGCGGACTGCGAGACTCACCGTCATGTCGGATCCGAGTCGGCAGACGAGTATAAATCCGGCCCTGTGTCGTGGCTGTGTGTGATGTGTCAGCTCCGTGCGGTGTCACCCGTGTGTGTAGGGGCCCCAATGTGTGGGCGCAGACGCTGGAGCCAGCGATTGGCCGCTGGCTCGGCGCAGATCGGACGACTGTCTGACGTAAGAACTAATGTCCGACCGCTCGCTGTAGCACATATGGGAATAATGAGCAAGATCCTCGGCAGTGATGGATCGCGTAACGCGCAAGATTACGTCGAACTCGACATCGACGAGTTTGATACCGCAGCCGAAAGCGCCGGGATGGCGGTTCGCATTGCGGAGATCGGCAGCAAACAGGACGTGATCGCAATCAAGGATGCCGTGTACGACGGCGACCTCGTGATCGCCGACATCACCCGACACAGCACGAGCGACCGAACGATCGAACACATCGTCGATGAGCTTCGACAGGTCACCCAGGAGGTCGGCGGCGACATCGTCCAGAAGGGCGACGACCAGCTGATTATCACCCCCACGGGAATCTCGATTTCTCGCGAAAAGCTCTAATTCGGCCCCGCCGTTTTTGCTCCCCGATTCAACGCTCTCGACTACCGGTTCACACTCGTCTCAGCGGTTGGTGTGGCGTGCACTCGGTTGTAGACCCGTCGGTACCGCCAGATTTTCCGGAGCAGATAGAACCCGAAGATGGCGTCGAAGATGATGACGAAAATAAAGAAACTCGCCAGCTGCGGCAAGCCGGTCAGCGCCGAAATGCTCACGATCGCCAGGCCGCTGACCGAGTTGTAGGTGGCGTGAATCAGTGCCGCGATGAGGATGCCTTTGAGAATAATCGGGCCACGGTTTTCGGGGTTGAACTTCGCCAGCCCGAGATAGAAGCCTGCAATTGCCGAATAAATCACGTGACCCGGCCCTGCAAGCGCACGAATTGCGGTGATGTCGCCACCGGTCGCAAGCGCGCCGATGCCGACGGTGAGATCCGCGAGTTCACCGGTTTCGGTGAGTCGCCGAACGATGTACAGCGAGTTTTCGATCGTCGCAAACCCCAGTCCGGCAATCGCGCCGTACACCGCGCCGTCAACGACCGAATCGAATCGGCTGTCGGTGTAGGCGTACAGCCGAACGGCAAGCATTTTGACCGTCTCCTCGCCGGGGCCAACGATGAGGAAAAAGTAGAGCGTGAGTCCGAAAATGCCGAACGGCTCGAAAAACGGCCGAAAGAAGGTGTTGATGATGGCCGCAAACGTCGCAAACAGAATCGAGAGCAGAAACGTCGCCACCAGCAGTGACAACGGTTCGCGCGTTGTCACGTCGGCGTAGTACACATAGCCGGTAAGGGCGAGTGCGGGCAACACCGACAAGAGCGTCAGCAGCCCGATTGCGGGCTCGCTCAGCGCCGCCAGCCCGCCGATGGCAACGAGCAACACGAGCGCGAGGAGGACGACGACCCATTTGGCCGTCCGTGTGAGGAGCCAGTAGAGCGCAACGGAGACACCGTCGAATGAGCTTCGTTCCTCCCACGTCGCAATATCGTAGAGGTCTTCGGATCCGTCGGCGGCCCGCTCGACGGGATCGCGTTCGTCAGCCATACCGATGCTTCGAGAGCCGCCGACTAAGTTCTTGGCGCTGGATTGTGTCCTCCACACAATGCGGGGAACCCCGTAACGACTGGCTCGATTCAGTCATGCGAGCCGTGGTGCAGCATCGTGGAACTGCGTTCAGAACTCGTGAATGCCCGTTTCGGTGATGAGTTGATCGATCAGCTCGATGGGGGTTGCATCGTAGGCGGGGTTTTCGATGGTAATCCCGTCGACGGGTTCGAGCATGACCTCGGATGGCGAGCGGAGCTGGTTTTCGAAGGCAAAGCCCTCCTCGATGACTTTTGCGCCCGAGCCAACGACGACGACCGGCACGCCGAGTTCCTTGGCCGTCGCCGCCAGCGGGAGCGTCCCGACGCGGTTGTAGAGTGTGTCGTCGACGATGCAGTCCATGCCGATGACGACGCGGTCGCACTCGGAGAGGAAGTGTCCCATGGCGCTGTCGACCATCAGGTGCGGCTCGACGCGGTCGATGGCGGCGAGCATCCGGGCGGTGCCTCGGCCGATGTAGCGCGGGCGGGCCTCCATCACGTAGGCGTCGAGGTAGTTGCCGTCCATGGCGGCGGCCTCGACGGCGGCCAGTGCGGTCGACGAAAAGTCGTGCGTCATGAACGTCTCGCCGTCTTCGAACGTTTTGGCGGCGTTGGCTGCTGCCCGGCGCTTGCCGGTTTCGATGTCGTCGACGACGCGGTCGATAATCTCGCGGGCCAGCGCTTTGGACTCCTCGACGGTGTCGGCAGCGTCGAGCACCGATCGCTCGACCGCCCAGACCGCGTTGTGTAGCGAGGCGTGCGAGGGGTTTGCCCGGCGAAGCGCCCCCGCGTTGCGCTGAAGGTCGAGTTCGAACTCGTCGACCGAGGCGTACTCGCGGCCGAGCAACTCGGCGAGCGCCTGTGTCGCTTTGATCGCAATCGAGGAGGAGCTATGCGACTGCATGCCTTGGATCTCCTCGACAGTCTCGTTAATCATACATGGACGTGTTCGGCTCGGGTCAAATGTGTTGCGGGCGCGGTCGACGGCTGGGTCGATGACCGTTCCCAGCGGCCACGTGGATGACGGTTGTTGCCCGCTGTATCAACCGCCCACTCGGGCACAAAGCGTTCAAACCCGTCGGTCACCTACTAGTGCCAATGAGTTTCCCAGTCACCTACTACTGTCCGCACTGCGAGGCGCTGGTCGAACTCGAACGCGACGGCTACCTCGCCGACAAGGCCGTCACGCCGTTTCCGTTCGAGGGCTGGAACTACGTCGCACCCGACGACCCGTTTGAGGATCGCGACGACGTCGACGGCGTTGTCTTCACCTGCGGCGCGGACGGGCTGCTCGTTGACAACGCGGAGTCGGGCTGTGGCGAGCGATTCTACCTGAGTTTCGTCCGCTTCGAAAACGGGATCGAGATCGACCCACGAACGCCGACCGAACAGGTCGAACTCGGCGAGCGTCCGGTACGATCGAGATCAGGCGGTCCAGCAGGGCCGACTGGACCACGAGGGCCGTCAGGGTCGCCGGGGCCGAACGATCCTGGCGGATTCTGGTGATCTCCGCTTCATCTCGGCGTCGGTCGTCGGCTCAGCCTTTGATATTGCAGACTGGAACCGTTCGAGCGACCGGGTCGCCAATGCCGAGGTCTGCGGACACGCGAACCACTTCGTCAACGTCCTTGTAGACGCCGGGGGCTTCCTCGGCAATGGTTCCGCCACTCTCGGCTTTGACGTAGATTTGTCGCCCTTCGAGATCACCCTGCACGTCGTCGCCGCGGAACTCCCGTTTTGCCTGCGTCCGACTCATGATTCGGCCCGCCCCGTGGGCCGTTGAGCCGAACGTCTCCGACAACGAGTTCGCACCGCCGCGAAGAACGTAGCTTGCGGTTCCCATACTGCCCGGAATCAACACGGGTTGTCCAACATCGCGGTACGCTCGTGGCACCTCCTCGCGGCCGGCCGGGAACGCACGGGTCGCCCCTTTCCGATGGACGTAGAGTTCGCGTTGCTCGCACCCGACGGCTTCGCCGTCCGGTGCTGGCTTCCCATCCGGGCCGACACCGACCTCGTGGGTCTCCTTTTTCGCAATGTTGTGGGCCACGTCGTACAGCAGTTCCATCTCCATCGACTCCCAGTCGCGATCGAACACGCGTTCGAACACTTCGCGGGTGCGGTGGGTAATGAGTTGGCGGTTGACCCACGCAAAGTTGATTGCGGCGCCCATTGCGCCGTAGTACTCCTCGGCCAGTTGGCTGTCCGCGGGTGCCGCAATGAGATTGTTGTCGGGCAGCGAGTCGAGCAGTTCGGGATGTGCGGTTTCGATCCGTTCGACGTAATCCGTACAGATCTGGTGGCCCAATCCGCGGCTGCCACAGTGGATCATCACGACAATCTGGTCGGCAGTGAGTCCGTAGGCGTCGGCAACGTCGTCCTGATAGATGTCGGCGACCCGCTGGACTTCCAGAAAGTGGTTGCCCGAACCGAGACTGCCGAGCTGGTTTTTGCCGCGATTTTTGGCTTTTTGTGAGACAAAGTCGCCCACTGCGTCGGGTCGCCGCCCCTCGTCTTCGCAGTGTAACATATCGTCGCGTGTGGCGTATCCTTCCTCGACAGCCCAGCCGAGGCCACGGTCGAGCACCGTCTCAACCGTGTCGATGTCGGTTTCGACGATTCCGCCGCCGCCGAGCCCCGACGGAATGTTCGCGAACAGTGCGTTGACGAGTTCGCGTTCTTTGCCGTCGACGTCGTCATAGGTGAGATTGGTTCGGATCATCCGGACGCCGCAGTTGATGTCGAAGCCGACCGCCCCCGGAGAAATACAGCCAGTTTCGGCGTCGGTTGCGCCGACCCCGCCGACCGGAAAGCCATATCCTTGGTGGCCATCGGGCATACAGAGGGCGTACTTTGTCATTCCCGGCAGCTGGGTGGCGTTTTTGAGCTGTTGGAGCGTGTTGTCGTCGCTGATGTGTTCGAGGAGGGCCTCGCTGGCAAGCACGCGCGCGGGAACGCGCATCTCGCCTTCCTGTGGAATCTCCCAGACGTGCTCACGGAGGCGGTGGAGTTCGATCCCGTTGAACTCACGTGTCGTGGTCATACGGTCGACTCCGATTCGAAGCCGAAAGAGCGTTGCGCCCGACTGTCGAGACCGCCCCGCTGAACAGCCTGCAGGGCGGGAGGCCGGACCGATCTATCCACAGCGTTACCAGACAGCAGCCCGAACAGTCGGTCAATGTCGTCGACTCGCTTTGTCGTCTATGTGTCGCTGGTCGCGAGTGCGATCATTGCGGCTGCGAAGTTCGTCGCCTATCTCGCCACCGGCAACGTCAGTATGTTAAGCCAGACCTACTACTCGATTGCCGACGTGGGCAATCAGCTGCTGTTGCTGGTCGGCTTCCGGCTCAGCGAGGCCGGCCGGAGCCGGAAACACCCCTTTGGCCGGGGCAAAGAGCAGTATTTTTTCGCGTTTGTGGTCACAATGTTGCTGTTCGGCGTCGCGGGCTACGCCGCGGTCCGAGAGGGGTATGCAGCCCTCGGATCACCGTTCGTGGCCGTCGACGTGCGGATCAACTATCTCGTGTTGGGCGTCGCGCTGGTGTTCGAAAGCGTTGCCTTTTATAAATCATACGAGGCAGTCGCCGCCGAGCGGGATACCGAAGGGTTTGGCTCGCTGCTCAATACGTTCCGACGAACCAAGGACGCCCCACTGCTGGTGGCGGCAACCGAGAACCTCGTCGCGGTCGTCGGCGTGCTGCTCGCGTTGTTGGGTGTCTTTCTCACGGATGTCACCGGGAACACGACGTACGACGCGGTTGCCAGTGCCGGAATTGGGTTGCTGTTGATGGGCTTTGCGCTCATGCTTGCCTGGGAGAATCGGAGTCTGCTCGTCGGCGAGGGTGTGACACGGGCCGAACGTACAGCAGTCTTAGCGGCTATCAACGACGTAGCGGGTGTCGAGGAAGTCAGCGATCTCCGAACAATGCATCTCGGCCCCGAATCCGTGCTCGTGGCGTGTGATATCGCCTTCGACGAATCGCTGGATACCGCCGGCGTCGAACGGGCGGTCGACGCGGTCGAAACAGCGATCCAGGAGGCCGTCCCCGAGGCCGACCGAATCTACGTCGAGGCCGAATCGGACCGACTCACTCGCTAAACGGTGAAATATGGTCACCGCAAACAGCTACGCTGACAACCCCCGCGTCGAGTGGATCGGCGCGCTGATCGAGGAAACCTCGGCGTTTCGGTCGGATATCGAGCTGTTTTATGATCTTCACACGCTCGTCTGGGGCCCTGCGCTCACCGACTCAATCGAGTGGACGACGACGGCCGACCTGCTGCCCGAACGCGTCGACGGCGACGGGACGGTGAGTTGGAACTCGAATCTCCAGTGGAGCCAGGCGATGTACATTCTGCTCGTCGAAAGCCATCGACGAGACGAGCCGTTCGGACTTGCGCCCGCTCGGTAGTTCAACTCGGCCGAACACCGCTCAGTCGTCGGTTGTGGCTTCTTCGACGTCCGGCTGTGCAGGGTGGGTCACCTGCTGTTCGGCAACCTCAGCGGCCGAGCCGAGTCGTTCTTCCAGCCAGCGATCGACCGCGTACGGACCGCTGCCGGTGATCAACAGCGCCGAGACGAGTCCAAACAGCGAGATGTGGGCGACAACCGGATCGTCGGGCAGTCCGAACAGCGTCGTGGTAAACAGAATGAACGCGACAATCGAGAAGCCACGCGTGAACGCGCCCGCAATGAGCATCACGCCGACGAGTGCCTCGGTCAGTCCCGCACCGATCACCCAGAGTTCCGGCGCGACCGGGACGACTGCGGTGAGGTTGTACCACTCGACGACTGCCAGCGCGTCACCGGGCCGCATCAGTTTCTGGGTGATACCGAGATAAATAAACGCAATCCCGATACCGACACGGAGAATCACCGGCGTCAGCCGCGTGTACGGGTTGATTCGCTCGGCGAACGGCACCGCAACACGACGATAAAACGGATCGAAATCCGAGTACACCGTTCGTTCGTCGTCGGCCATTCGGGCAATCAGTGAGTCAGCGCTTGGACGGCCGCCACCGACGAGTGCAACAGCAAGCAGACCCGGAACGAACTCGAACGCCAACAGCAACATGGGCTGGAAGGGTAACACGACGAGATACGCAAGCAGGGCAATAAGTGCGGTCGCGCGCGTTGCCAGCCCGAACAGCAACAGGAAGCCGACCGCAATGCCGAACAGCCGGAGGGCGGTCGGATCACCGATGCTGACCGCGGGGCTGAAGTAGTAGCCTTCGAAGCCCGCGGCGATCATCGGCATTCCCATGCTCAGTCGCAACAACCACGCCAGGAGATCCTCGTAGTCGGCCATGATCTCACGAAACGCCGCGATGTCGGCTGGAAACGGCCGGACGACGAGATAGAGGGTGAGGCCGGCGACGGTTGCCAGAAACCCGCCGAGAAGCACTGCCACGATGAACGGTGTGGTGAACGCGTCGATGAGCCACGGGAGAACGGGAATCGGGTCGCCGCCGGGGGTGACGTACTCGACGTGGCCACTCGCCGCGCCGACGAACGCGATTAGCAGTGCGCCAAGTGCGAGACCGCCACTGAGCAGGCCGCGTCGTTGTATATGCATGGGTTGGCCTATGTGGGATGGCCTCCTAACTGCAACGGTCAGCACAATCGCTGTCGTCCGTTGTTTCGGAGACGGCTCTTTTTTCATCCGAAAGGCCGCCCGAGGCGTGTGACACGCTCCGTGGAGGTGCAGCGTCGAGACCCCGGAGGAGTTAATATGTCCGTCGGCGATACTTCCGGTAGTGAGCGTTAACGTCGAAAAACGCATCGACAGACCGAACGAAAGCGAGTACGTCGATGCGGCTTGGGAGCTCAAAGAACGGATTCGTCGCGAGGAGCACGTTCTCAGACAGCGACGGCAGTTCTTTTTTGACGCCTACCGCCGCTCGACGAGCCTGTTGTTTTTTGCGGACAACGAACTCGTCGCGTTCAGTTCGGTTCGTCGCGACGGCTACATCCTGTTTTTGGCTGTCGCTCCCGAAGCGCGCGGCCGCGGCTACGGCGAGGCGCTGGTCGCCGAAATCGCCGAGGAACACACAACGGTTAGCTGCCACGCGCGGACGACAAACGACCGCGCGCTCGGCTTTTATCGACATCTCGGCTTTCGAATCACCCGTCAAATCGACAACTACTACGAGGACAACGGCGACGCGTACTACCTGAAACTCGGCGAGCACGAGGGCATTCGCGAGAAGTTTTCGGCGCTGTTTCGCAACTGAGTCGCTCCCGGCGCGACTGCGCACGGATATCTCCGTGGGCGCGACTGCGTGTATCCGGCCGAACGAGGCGACTGTGTGAGAACGCGGTGACCGTGTGAGCCGCTCACGCGCCCGCGACGGAACGCACCATTTATACGCTAACCAGATGTAGCCAAACGCACGACTATGCCAAGTTCTAATGGGCCCATGAAGGGAACGCGCGGAAAGCTGTCGAATCATCCCCGCAACCGTGGCACCTCGCCACCACAGCGTGCAATTCAGGAGTTCGAAGTCGGCCAGAAAGTCCACCTCACGCTCGACCCGAGCGTCCCAGAAGGTCGCTTCCACCCCCGGTTTAACGGCCACACCGGCGAAATCACCGGCAAACAGGGTCGTGCGTTCACCGTCTCGATTGTCGACGGTGGCAAGGAGAAATCGCTCATTGCCCGGCCAGCCCATCTCCGCGCTCAAAAGTAGATGACGATCTTCAAGGAAAAAGTCGACGAGGAGTACGTGACGATTTCGGAGGTCAAGCCCCTGCTCAGCGAGGTCGAAATGGAGCGCGCGGCCGACGAGGAGCGCGAACTCCGCTACGAACTCGCACGCGCCATCGAACACGTCAACCGGTACGCCGTCCTCGAACCCGAGGAAGCCAGAGAGCTCGTCGAGAAGCTCATGGAACTCGATTCGGTCAACGAGAAAACCGCCCACAAAATCGTCGACCTCCTGCCCGAAGACCGCACTGAACTGCGGTCGATCTACGCGAAAGAGCGGTTTGCGCTCGATGGCGACGAACTCGACGAAATTCTCGATCTCGTTGCCCAGTACGTCTAACGACCGGGTTGTTTCCGTTGTTTGGTGACTGGACTGTTTCCGTTGTTTGTCGACTCGGTTGCTTCCGCCGTTCGGTGGGTGGGTTGCCCCCATTTTTCCATTGGCAACGACGCGCTGGTGAATATGTAGCCGATTTTTTAAGTAGTTCGTTCGCATACGCTCGTGTATGTCTCACTCCGAGAGCGACGACGGTGACAGCGAGGTGGCGACACGCTATGCCGTTGTGCTTGATTATCTTCCTCATGGGCGGCCCGACGACTCGCGTCCGCAGTATCAAAAGGAGGCCATCGCGTATGCGGTCGCTGAGGACTCGTTTGAACTGCTTGAACTCACGCTGGCCGACGAGGCCGACATCGGCGTCGTCGACCGCGTCGTCATCGGCCCCGATCCCGACGACGAAATCATCGAGTCGGTGTCGTCGATCACGTTCGACGGGCTCTCGCGGTCGGCGGTTTCGGAGCTTGAGTACGCGGTCGACGCGATTATCGAGGCCGACGAACAGCGGTTTGTCGACGTCTACAACGACGCTCAGCCGATTTCGCTCCGGCTGCATCAACTCAATTTGCTACCCGGCATCGGCAAGAAGCTCAGAAACAAGATTCTCGACGAGCGAAAACGTGGGCCGTTCGAGAGCTTCGAGGAGATTTCCGAACGCGTTGGCGGTCTGCACCGCCCCAAAGAAGTGATCGCCGAGCGGATTCTCGAAGAGCTCCGCGATGACGAACTGAAGTACAAGATTTTCGTTCGGCCGTCGTAATCGACCGTGCTGATCGGTTGGGTCATAGCCGCCTTTTTTATTCGATCACACCGCCGTCCGGGCCCACCTGTCGTCTCCGCGAAGCGGGACGTTTAGGCCCGCCCAGCCGAAACATGTGGCAATGACGCGCTCGGACGGTTCCGATCCCGACTCGAACGCTCGCACTCTCGATGCGGCCGGGCGCGACCCGGACGAACTCATCCGCCGAGCGGGCGCTCGCGGCAATCCGGATTTTGACCAACATTTTCTGATTGATGACCGCGTCGTCGACCGAATTCCGGGCTACCTCCCCGCCGACTGTGACATCAGCCATCTGCTCGAAATCGGTGGCGGCCCCGGCGTACTCACCGACCGACTGCTCGGCGTTGCTGGCCACGTGACCGTCATCGAGCGCGATCCGGTGTTCGTCGACCATCTCGAACGCGAGTTCGCTGAGGCGATCGCTGCGGGCCGACTCACCGTTATCGAGGGCGACGCACTCGACGTGTCGCTGCCGTTGTTTTCGGCGTGCGTTTCAAACCTGCCGTACAGCGCATCCAGCGAAATCGCGTTTCGCCTGCTCCCGCTCGGCCGGCCGCTCGTGTTGATGTTCCAGCGCGAGTTCGCCGAGCGGATGGTCGCCGATGTCGGCACCGACGCCTACGGGCGGCTCTCGGTGAGCGCCCAGCACTACGCGAACGTCGAACTCGTCGAGCGCGTGCCGAACACCGCGTTCGATCCCCAGCCGGCCGTCCAAAGTGCGATTGTTCGGCTCACGCCGCGTGAGCCCGATTACACGGTCGACGACGAACAGTTCTTCCTCCGGTTCGTCAAGGCGCTGTTCACCCAGCGCCGAAAAACGATGCGTAACGCGATCCGCAACACCGCTCACATTTCGGGACTCGTCGATCCCGACGCGGTCGTTGCCGCGGCCGACGAATCGCTCCTCAGTCGCCGTGCTGGCACCGTTTCGCCGCGCGAGTTTGCCGCGTTGGCCACACTTGCGGCCGAACACAGCGTGGTCGACCCACAGGTCGGGTAACACCGATGACTGGTTCCTCCGAGTGGCTCGTGCTCGGGATGGTCGGCTGGCTGACCGACAACGCCGTCTCGCTCGCGATCACGCTGGGCGTTCTTGTCGGTCTCGTGTTGCTCAAACAGGTGACCGGGCGGTGGCGACGTGACCGCGACCTCGACGCGTGGGTTGCCCTCTCGCTGTCGGGAGTGCTGGCGCTCATCACCGCCAGCGGTCTGTTCGGCATCGTCGTCCTCTGGGGGCTCGATTCGGCGCTCGAAAGCGCCTACACGGGAATCGAACTGCGAACACAGGTCACGAACATCGTCCTTTCGTTCGTCATTCTCGGCGGCGCGTACGCCCTGTCGGATTTCGTCGGACACCTAATCAAAGACCTCGCCTCCGATCACGAAACGCTGAGCGTCCACGAACGTGAAATCCTTCACCGACTCTCGCAGGTCACCATCTACACCTTCGGCGCGCTCATCGTCATCGGCTTGTTCACCGACAACATCGGCGGCCTGCTGGTTGGGGCGGGCTTTCTCGGTATCGTCGTCGGGATGGCCGCCCGCCAGACGCTCGGGTCGGTGCTGGCTGGCTTCGTGATCATGTTCTCGAAGCCGTTCGAGGTCGGCGACTGGATCGCCGTCGGCGACAACGAGGGAATCGTGACCGACATCACCATCGTCAACACCAGAATACGGTCGTTCGACGGCGAGTACGTCATCATTCCGAACGACGAGGTGAACGCGCGGGCAATCACCAACCGAACCCGCCGTGGTCGCCTCCGCATCGAAGTCGCCGTCGGCGTCGACTACGAATCCGATCTCTCGCATGCCAGCGAAATCGCGCACACTGCTGTCTCGGAACTCGACTGCCTGCTTGACGGGCCTGCACCACACGTCGTCACCGCGGGCTTTGGCGACTCGGCGATCCAACTGACCGTCCGCGGCTGGATCGACAAGCCGAGCGCCCGAAAACGCGCACAGGCTCGGACGGAAATGATCGGGGAAATCCACACCGCATTCAGCGAAGCTGACATCAAAATCCCCTACCCACAGCGCGAACTCACGGGTCGGGCCGAAACCGGCGGCTTCCGCGTTGCCGACGGCTCCCAGCCGACGGCTGCCGATGGCGACCAACCGGTCGACGGCGACGACGAGACACCGAACACGACGACGGAGGCGATCGACCGATGACCGACGAGAAGCTGTCGGATGGCTCTCGAAGCCGACTGGCCGACCGGCGCGGGCTCGAACCCCATGTCTACCAACCGGCCGAGGATTCGGCGTTGCTCGCGCGTGCANTGATTGAGTCGCTTTCAAATACGGATTCCCAGAAACACGAAACAGCAACCGCCTCATCGCCGACGCGACTGCTTGAGGTCGGCACGGGCTCGGGCTGGGTTGCCGAACAGCTTACCGCCGAACTCGACGCCCACGTCGTCGCCAGTGATCTCAACCCACACGCCTGTCGACAGGCCCGCGACCGGGGCCTCGCGGTCGTCCGCGCGAATCTGCTCGACGGGTTCGCCGACCACTCGATCGACTCTCTCGTTTTCAACCCACCGTATCTGCCGACCGATCCCGACAACGAATGGGACGACTGGATGGAACACGCGCTTTCGGGGGGGACGGACGGCCGCCGCCTCATTATCCCGTTTCTCGATGACGCGCCCCGCGTGCTGACCACTGGCGGTGCGGCGTTCCTGTTGGTCAGCAGTCTCACCGGCTACGACGCCGTTGTCGACTACGCCCGCGAGGTCGGCTTCGCTGTTACGGAGGTCGCCCAAGCGTCCTACCCGTTCGAGGTGCTCTCGATTCTCAAACTGACGGTCGATCCGTGAGCGGATTAAATATTACTTGAAAACATAAATACACTTAGTAAATATTAAGCAGCGTCATCCCCAACAACAGACGATGACTGAACGAGTTGCCACGACAACGGGGCTCTTTCCCCTTCCCGATCCGGCAAAACAGCGGCTGTCGGATCTCAAAGGCCACCAGAAACACGACCTGATCTCCGGGGCCGAAAGCGACATAATCACCAGCGCCTACGAGGAGTATCGCGCCGAAGTACTCACCGAACAACAGGCCGCGGGCCTCGACCGCGTCGTTGAGGGCCAACTCCGCTGGGACGACATGCTCGCACACCCGCTTTCGACCCACGAGAACGTCGACCCCAACGGCATTGTCCGGTACTACGACAACAACAACTTCTACCGCGACCCCCGCGTCAACGGCGAACTCACGTTCTCTGGCGACGTGGCCGACGAACTACGCGCGGCCGCCGACCAGATCGAGTCGCCCGCCGAGTCACTTCAGGCGGTTCTTCCTGGCCCGTACTCGCTGTTCGACCTCGCAAGTGACTACCACTACGGCAACGAGGGCGACTTTTTCGCCGCCATCGCTGACTTTCTCGCCGGTGAGGTCGCCGCGTTCCCCGACCACAAAACGCTCGTCCTCCACGAGCCATCGCTGGTCGAAAACGCGCCAAACGAAGACCAGCAAGCGGAACTCGCCGAGATGGTCGACACCGTGGCGGGAGAAACCGACGCCGACGTCGTCGTCCACACCTACTTCGGCGCGCTTGACGAGAAAACCTACGCCCACCTGATGGACGCCGACGTCGAGGCGCTCGGCTTCGACCTCGTTGCCGGCGACCGTGCACAAACGCTCTCGAACATCACCGAGTTCGGTACCAAAGACGCCGCGCTGCTCGGCGTTGCCGACGGCCAGAACACACTGGTCGAATCAGCCGAGACGCTCGAAGAACGCGTCGAGTGGTTCGAAAACCAGATTCCCGTCCAGGAGTTCGACCGGCTCTACCTCTCGACGAACACCGAACCGTTCTATCTGCCCGTAAACAAACACCGCGCCAAACTCGAGGCGATTGCCGGTGCGGCCGCCGCCCCCGAAGAGGAGGTGACCGCATGAGCCGACCCGCCGACAACCGCGCGCAGTTCCGCCCCGACGACCATCCACACGAGCACTTTTTGCTCACGACCGTCGTTGGCTCGTACCCCAAGCCGAAATGGCTCAACCGCGCCGACGAACTCGTCGACGACGAGGACTCGAAGTTCGACGCCGATGACCTCGAAGAGGCCCACGACGATGCCTGCCGACTGATCACGAACGAACACGAACGGGCGGGGCTCGACACCGTTGTCGACGGCGAGATGCGCCGCAACGAGATGGTCGAGTTCTTCGCCGAGCGCATTCGGGGCTACGAGTTCAACGGCCCCGTCAAGGTCTGGGGACACAACTACTTCGACAAGCCGTCGGTCTCGGCACCCGTTGAATATGACGAGCCGTGGCTCGTCGACGAGTTCGAGTTCACCAACAACGTCGCCAGCAAGCCCGTCAAAGTCCCGATTACCGGACCGTACACCCTGGGCAACTGGGCGTTCAACGAGGCGTACGACACCGAAGAGGAACTCGTTTACGAACTGGCCGACCTGGTCAACATCGAGATCGAACGCCTCGTCGAAGCCGGAGCCAAGTATATCCAGATCGACGAGCCCGCCCTGGCGACGACGCCGGACGACCACGCGATTGTCGGTGAGGCACTCGACCGCATCGTCAGCGGGATTCCGGAAGACGTGCGGATCGGCCTGCACGTCTGTTACGGCGACTACTCGCGGATCTACCCCGAACTCAACGACTACCCGATCGACGAGTTCGACCTCGAACTCTGCAACGGTGGCTACGAGCAGATCGACGTGTTCACCGAGCCGGAGTTCGTGCCGGATCTCGCACTCGGCGTTGTGGACGTTCACACCGCCGAGATCGAGACCGTCGAGGAAATCAAAGCAAACATCAAACAGGGCCTGAAAGTCGTCCCGCCGGAACGACTCACGATCAGCCCCGACTGTGGTGTGAAGCTCCTGCCGCGTGAGATCGCCTACGGCAAGATGGCAAACATGGTAAAAGCGACCCGCGAGGTCGAGGCCGAACTCGATTCCGGCGAGATCGACCTCGACGAACCGCTGGCGCTGGCTGACTAACGCGGCGCGGATTTTTTATTCGTTCGAACGGTCGCAGTTCCCACCCCGTTTAGAACGCCCGGCGATACTGCGGCGGCACCGACACCGCATCTTCACGGCCCAGCTCGGCTGCCGCGTGCAACGTGAAGTACGGGTCGCGCAGATGCTCGCGGCCGATTATCGCGAGATCGGATTGGCCGGTTCGGATAACCGCGTCGGCCTGCGCCGGGGCGGTGATCGCGCCGACCGCGCCGACCGCAACGTCGTGGTCGGTTTCGGCTTTGAGCCGGCTTGCATAGCCGGTCTGGTAGCCCGGCCCGGCGGCCGGAAGCTGTTGGTCGGGGTGGATGCCGCCACCGCTCACGTCGATGAGGTCGACGCCGCGGGCGGCCGCCCGGTCGGCAAACCGAATCGACTGGTCGAGGTTCCACGAGGGCCGGTCGTCGAGCCAGTCGGTCGCCGAAATCCGCAGAAACACCGGCTTCTCGTCGGGCCAGACGGCCCGCACCGCGTCGATGACCTCGAGCGGAAACCGGATTCGGTTCTTGAAACTCCCGCCGTAGGCGTCCTCGCGGCTGTTGGTGACCGGCGAGAGAAACTCGTGAAGCAGGTAGCCGTGGGCAGCGTGCACCTCGACAATCTCGAACCCCGCGTCGTCGGCACGGCGGGCCGCCGCCGCAAACGATTCGGTAACGGCGTCGATGTCGGCAG
>SL_4KL_010_BRINEDRAFT_10000250_pt1 | contig 26797 bp, 33 predicted proteins | sample SodLak_010_BRINE_2_FD_10664 | JGI IMG/M metagenome (IMG submission 10664) | reverse complement strand
ATAAGATATTTTTATGTCTTGATTTTTTCTTTGAGGCCGCTGTCTGGTTCTTCCGAAACCAAACGCCTGGGCAAATATGTCTTCGAAAGGGTCTCCGGAACCAAATCCAAAATCTGGCTGTGGATTATCATATTTCTGTCTTTTTGCAGGGTCTCCCAGAATTCTATAAGCTTCGTTGATTTTAGCACTCATTTCTGCATCTCCGCCGCGGTCGGGGTGATGCTTCATTGCAAGTTTTCGATATGCTTTTTTGATCTCTTCCTGAGAGGCAGATTTTGGAACACCTAGTATAGAATAATAATCTTGCATAAAGCTACTTATTGCAGCTTTTGTTTATGCCCTGTCTTATCTGATATTTTTATGTTACCGGTACCAGTATACAGCCCAAACCAAGCTGCACCTGCACTTACAATAACAGAAATAAGACTGCTCTGTTGAGTAGTAGGATCTTCTAATCCTATATACCACATAACAACTGCGTATAACAAGTAGATGTATACTGTTATAAAGATTCTAGGGAATATTCTCCAAGCGTTTACCGCCTCTGCCATGTAGATCCATTTTGCATACGGATTGTCTTTTATACATTCTGTTTGCTTGGGATCTATCTCAACGTCTACAGTAACTTTTTTTCTAATAGAATCTTCCTGTGCACCTGAACTTGATTCTGTCTGTGAATTATCTCTGCTAATGCCCTTCATTCGTTTACCTCATTTACTATCTTTGATAACTGCAAAAAAGGAATTCTTTCGTTGTAAACAAATCTCCAGTGAGTTTCAATTTTTTTACTGCCTTTTTCTGTTTTGTTGATTGCAAAAACAGTTTCGGTCATTCCAATTTTTACAATTACTGCATGTTCGCCGTCTATAATGACTTTGTCGCCTTCATTAAAAGACTTGTTTAATTTAAACATTAAGCCTTTGGCAATGCTGGTTGCTAGATCCTTGAACCAAAGTGTGATTACCAACATGGTCAATCCTGATATAAGAGGTATTGCCCAGCTATTTAATTCTTCTAATCCTTCCACGTAAATGCCCTCTGTTATCGTTCTTGTACAGCCCCGTCTAGTGCCTCTTGAGATTCTTTGTAATAGTTTTCATACGCAGCAATAATTGCCTGCTGCTGTTGTATAAAAGCCCGCAAATCGGATATGTTTAGACTCAGTCTTTCATAGCCATCGTCGGTTAGTGCAAAAAATACAACTGGTCTTCCTGACTGTTCAGCTTGTTCGATTACATGTTCTACGTTATCTGGAGTAATAAGAGTCCAATCAACACTGCGCAGTCTTAGTTCGTCTGCTCGCGGAAGCTCAAGACTTGGCTTTTCTACCGGTACAGTGCTAACTTCAATAGGCTGAGGTCTAGGAGAAAAAGAACAACCGCTAATTATGATTGCGATCGTGATAAAGCCAAGGACACTCAGAGTTCGCTTGCTCTGCTGTTTCTGCATTTATCTCCTCCTCTGTAAATTCTGCTCCACTTAAAATCTCAAAGCACCTGTTTACTTTATCTGTAGCATTATTTACAATTCTTTCTACCATGTCAGGTCTGGCATTTCCTAGCAATCCCAGGTCGTGTCTTTCCAGTTTTTCTGCAAGCACGTTATTTTGCCGTCTAATTCTTCTAAATTCTTCGTTTACATTTCTTAATTCTTGTCTGGATCTTTCATAGGAATTTTGCAAACTATTAATTGTGGCTTCATTCTGTTCTACTGCTATTTCTAGTTGAGCATTGTTTCCCTGCAAAGTTTGTATTCTGGATTGAGAATCCTGATAATACCAATAAGCAGCACCACTTACTGCTAGGAGCAAGCTAGAGAATGCTGCAATGATTATTAAATTAAGTTTCATGCTAACAATACCTCAAGGGTTCTTGGTCCTGCGATACCATCTGCTACCAGACCGTTTGAAATCTGAAAATTTTTTACGTGCTGTTCTGTGTTAGGTCCAAAAATACCATCTGCTGTTATGCCAAGTGCTTGTTGTACTAGCCTGACTGTTCTGCCTCTGGACCCATTCTTTACTGTTTCTGAGGGAGCAGAAGCCGGATCAACTCCTAAAATGTCGCAGGCAGCCTGATATAACTCTTTTCTGTGATCCAGCCCAATTGTACCTCCGTTAATTCTTCTGCTCATTCCTTCAATATCAAAGCCGTCTGCAAAAGAATTTAAATTATTCTTGCTCCAGAACCAACAGGCAGATTCCAATGCACCTTTTTTGGTTTTTAGATATTCCACTGTTTCGTCTAGGCTTTTGCCAATTGACCGGGCAAATTGAGTGTAATTGTACTTACCGGTAAGTTGAATAACTCCGCGTCCTCTAAATCGCCAGCCGTCGCCACTTTCAGAAGAACCATTTGCCATTCTGTTTGCATAAATTACATTTGCAATTGCTTCTGGTTGTCTATGAAAATCCTCGGCATTTCTACCGCTACCCGAAAAGTGTCTTGCGAATAGTTTTTCCAGTGCTTCTGCAGAATAGTTTAGGTTTTCTTCCAGCACTCTAAAGTTGTTGGATTCGTGTGAGCATTGAGCAATAAATCCTGCCACTCTGGGGGCAGTATCTATGTTCCAGTAGGGCAATAGATCCACAATGTATTCATGCCATTCTTGCCAATCAGTGTTGCCCCATAACAGTTCTTCTGTGTGATTTCTAGTGTAATCGAACTGAAAAGACATTACCGTGTTCTCCTAAGTACTAGTGCCTTGTCTTCGTTTTCTAGAACTATGTTCTTTCCATATTTGGATACTGCATAGTCGCCTATGTATTTGGTAAGATACATGATTTCCGGATATGATGCCAGCACATCGAATGTGCCTTCCTGTGACTCCAGTATTTCCTGAGCATCTCCAAATTCTATAAAATCAAAATCTAGCGGATCTGCCCACTTCTTCTGTATTGTTAAATGATTTTCCAACATGGAAATATCGTCTACATAACTTCTGGAAAAGAATTGCTTATAATTGTTTAAACGATTTTCGGAAATTATAATACCATAATCGTCTGGATTGTCTGGCACAACACTTTTTAGATTTTTCAGCGTTGCTTCTTGACTTCTAAAACTTTTATAATAACGAAATCTAAAGTCGTTTCGGTTTGTCAATCTTTCCAATCCAGACAAAAGTTGAATTATGTTATCGCAAATGTCTTTGTCTCTTTCTAGTTCTACAAATACTTTATACGTACCGTCTCTCTGTTCTCCCGGTGTTGGGTCAGCATCTAGCACAAAATCATAGCCTCTCTCGTAAAAACTAGCAAGGTCGTCTGCAGCGTCTTTGGTTTTTACACTAAAACTAACAGTGACAATATTTGCCTCGTCACCCATCTTGCTTTTGAAGCCGTCGACTTCGAAAACTTTCTCAACCAGGTCTTTTAGGTCGTTCTTCCTCAAGCCCATTAGATTAGGTCATCCGTGTCTTCTAGGCCTTCTCCGCCTGCTTCTAGATCGTCTGTGAGATCTTGCTCTGGATCAGGATCTGCTGTGTCCAGAGTGTCTGCTTCCTGACGAGTAGGTTCTGTTATTTCTTCTTGTTGCTCTTGGTATCCGCTGTATATGTCTGCAATTAGTGTTTTTGGCATTTGTATTTCAACTATCCAGATAGGTTCTCTGTCTAGCTTGCCTTTTCTGGTATCAGGACGCATGTCGGAAGGTTCTTTGATTTTTCTGGGTTTAATCATGGAACTTTTCGTAAATCTTACCTTACATCCGTATTCTACCAGTTTTTGTCCACCGTCAGGATCTGGCATCTGTTCTCTGGGCCACATCAAACGCACTGTTACCCAGTGCCTGTCAACGTGGGGACCAGAAGCAAGTTCACCTTCAAACCAATTTTCATACACATAGAGATTGATTTCATCTAACACTCGTTCAAAGTCTTTAAGAACCTGAAAACCGGTATTGTTAGAATAGATGCTTTCTAGGTTTCGAATTATGTCGTAAACGTCTTCCATTTTTACCGCCTAATATTCTACATCTGTATTTATGCTGTAAAATAATATAGTATGTGTTTTGGTTTATTTTAGGATTATAAATATTTTTGATGCAAAAAGCATCTCACTAACATATCCATTTTAGGAGGTACTTAATGGGTGCAAAACGAAAGTCTCGACAGAGGCAGAATTCAAATTATTCCAATGTAGTAGATATCAACTGTTACAACAAGAAAAAACACGTTGAAATTATTCCCCGAAATAAACATCAGGAATCATACATGCTTAAATTGCTAGATCAAGAGAAAGACATAGTCTTCGGAATTGGTCCTGCAGGAACCGGAAAGACCATACTAGCGGTCCAGGTGGCTGTAAAGATGTTTAAACAAGGAATTGTAGACAAGATTATTGTAACAAGACCTGCGGTATCTGCCGACGAGGATTTGGGATTCTTGCCAGGCACACTGGAGCAGAAGATGGCTCCTTGGACACGTCCGATCTTCGATTGTCTTCGAGAATATTTTACTGCAAAAGAGCTTGAAGGCATGATCGAAGAAGGTGTACTAGAGATTGCGCCTCTTGCTTTCATGAGGGGGAGGACGTTCAAGGATGCCTTTATTATTGCAGACGAAATGCAGAATGCAACGCAAAATCAAATGAAAATGTTGCTTACACGTCTAGGTCAAGGCTCACAAATGGCAGTTACAGGCGATCTACATCAGGCTGATCGGCTAAAGGATAATGGTCTTGTTGATTTTATGAGACATTTAGAATCTGCCAAAACAAGTCATTTGGACATAGTCCGATTTGAACAAGGAGACATAGAAAGACACGACGCAGTAAAAGAAGTGTTAAAAATATACGGCGACGAATAGGCTATAATTGTGTTACAGGGATGCCGCATCGTTCCAGAAATTCTATACCTGCGGTGTCTCTGTAATTGTGCTTGTAATATACACGAGCAATGCCGCTTTGGTATATCAGTTTCGCACAATCAATACAGGGAGCATGTGTGATAAACATGGTGGCCCCGTTGCCTGATTCGGGTGATTTTGCCAGTTTCGAAATACAATTCGATTCAGCATGAAGTACTTCGGGCTTTGTTTTAAGTTTGTAACGTTTGCCTTCCTGATCTACGTAGGGATATTGTGCTTCAAGATGAGATACGTCTAGCCATGCCCCTGCATCTACAGGAACGTAAATGCGGTCTTCGCAGATATTATCCCAACCATGAGGTGTTCCATTATAGCCCAGACTGATTATTCTGTCGTCCTTTACCACAATGGCTCCTACCTTCAATCTCACAGCAGAACTTAATTCGGAAAATCGTTCTGCAACATCCATAAAAGCATCAATATATTTTTTCTTCATCTTATTAACTCAACCCATGTTTTGTGTTTTTCTTTTTGAAACCAAAGTGTAATTACATAATACCGGGAAGTCCACACAATAGTACCTGTGTGCTTGCTATCTGCACATCTAGCATCTATTTTGTGCATCAGTTTGCTCATCTCCCATCCTGACATACACTCTATATCCAGTTTATGCTGAAAATATTCTTGAGGTAAATCCCGTTCTTCAAGAGGTATCAGTTTCATTTTGGATATTTTATTCTTTCTATTAAAAGTTCGTTTTCTGTCATTATTCTGTTCCAAGTTAGGTCTCGGATAGGCTGATTGCCCCAAGAATCCATCCATACTTCAACATGCCAGTAGTGTTGCATCCAGATCCAACGCTGTGTAACCGTGCTGCGTTTCGGAAACCATGCAAATCGTCGATACCACTTTTCTTTAGGATCAATAAGAGGTGGTATCATACTGCCATTGGTGCATTTATAGCAGGACAAGGATCATAGTCTAGCAGTTTATAATCGTCTGGTGCTGTATCAAAAATCTGATTTAGACTAAAAATGTTAGGTATTTCTAACTGAGGTAAAGTTCGAGGTGTTCTGGACAACTGCTCATACACAGCATCAAAATGGTTATGATAGATATGCGCGTCTCCCAGTGTGTATATAAATTCTCCCACACCATATCCTGTAATTTGCGCAACAATATGAGTAAGTAGAGCGTAACTTGCAATATTAAACGGGCTTCCCAAGAAAAGATCTGCACTGCGCTGGTATAACTGACAACTCAGTCTATCATTCTGTACAGAAAACTGAAACAGCGTATGACAAGGAGGAAGTGCCATCTTGTTAATTTCTGCGGGATTCCACGCACTCACAATTAATCGTCTGCTAGTAGGGTTAGTTTTGATTTCATTTATGACCCATTCTATCTGATCCACCCCGTTGAAGTTTCGCCATTGTGCACCATACACCGGTCCAAGTTCTTTTACGCGATTTGTATTAGTATAACCTAGTGCTGCTCCTTGTTCATTGGCATTTGCTGTCCAAATGGTTGTTTTTGCTGGATCTCTAGTACCGTGCTGTATTTCGCACAAGCGTCGTTCATCTGTGCTGCCTTCCAGGAACCACAACAGCTCTGACACAACGGATCGCCAAGCAAGTCGTTTTGTAGTAAGTGCCGGGAAACCTTCAGCAAGGTCAAAATCCATCTGTCTGCCAAACACTGCTCGAGTGTTTACTCCGGTTCTGTTTTCAGTGTCGTTTCCGTTTCCTAACACATATTCCAGTGTTTCTAGATATTGTTCTTCCATTTGTCTCCTCCGTCTACAGGGTTGCTGTTGTTGTCTACTTCGATCCAGGTATAATCACCCAGCCATTTTACTCTTGCAAAATATACGTACTGCTCTGGCGCACCTGAGCTCCATTCATCAGGACCTAGCGGAGCAAGGCGCCAACATTCTGCTAATTCGTCGCGCAGTAGCCAATAACACTCGTTGTGTACCGGAGTGAACGAATACTCTGCTGCGTGAACTGCGTCTGTGATTACTATTCTGCGTTGAATATTGTCTGCCTGCCGTTTAAGCACATCAACCATTTCCATGATTCTATCATACTCTTGTTGAGCATGCATCCTTGCAACATTACGCATTAGGTCTTTCTGTTGCTTAACGTCAACCAGGTCAAAAGAAGGAGCACCCACTTCAGTAGGATACGGAGTAGTATTGCGGTTTATGAATTCAACAATACTGTTACCAATTTCTGCGTCTTTACTGTTGTTGCCTTTTGCTCGATTAGACATTTATAATCTGTACCATGTTTCGTAGGTTGCTTGTTTGCCTTTTTGCACGACTGTTTTATGAAAGTTTGCTTCTATTCTTTCTAGAGGAAGGTGTGTATCGCAATTATAGTTGCCTGGAATTCTGGAAAGATAGAATCTATCAATTGACAGCAACACTTCATTAATTAGATTCGCCCCGCCTATAATAAACACATTTTCCGGGACACGTGTGTCTTCTAGCTGCTTGATACTAGCAAGAAGACCAATATTTGCATAAGGAATATAATCGTCAGCACCCGGGTGCCGGTCCGGACTTAGTGTAACTACCACATTGTGTCTATTTGGCAAGGGTTTTGGCATACCTTTTGATTGCCATGTTGAAGAGCCCATAATAACAGTTTTACCTTCCGTCATTCGTTTAAAATAGGCAAGATCCTCTTCACATTTGGGCCATGGCAAGCCACCGTCTTTTCCGACTCCGCCTTTATCGTCACACGCTAGTATAGCACTAATCATTCCGTATCACCTCAATTAGTTCACCGTTTTCTTGCGCTACTTCTAGTTTTGCTTCTCGCCATTTGTCGCAAATGTAAATTCCAAAAGCAAAAATCGACGCACCTACTATTAACAAAGGCACACCAAGGTATACAATTAAAATACCTACGTAGGCAATCACATGTCCTAGAGTATAACCAAACATTGAAGCAACCAAGTGTGTTATTGTAGCTGCTACTACTATTGTCAGAGTCGTAAGAACAGGACGACTGACTTTTTTTACAAAACGTTTCTGTATCCTAGTCATCTTTCACTGCTCTTATAATGTCTTCGTTCTCTAGTTTTACTTGTTCACGGGCTAAATCCCATTGAGAATAGATAAGGAAACCTATAAATGAAACTATTGTTAAAACAATAGGAACGATCATAAAACCGTCTATCCATTCATAACCAAGCCATTCTGCTGCATAACCGGATGCAACTCCTACCAACAAGTATCCTCCGCTCAGTCCTACGGGCCATAGCATATTTTTCAAAAAATGTTTAAAAACTCTCATGTTAATCTCCTTTACCGGGAGCAGGGTCAAAGTGCGTTCCTAATTTGTTTTCCACTCCGTCCCATTCTGCTGCGTCTTCCGGAACATCTTCTGCTCTTGCTTCTGTAATATTGGGCCATAATTTTGCATATTTTGCATTGTGTTCTTCCCAGAGCTTTCTGATATCACCTTCTAGTTCTGTGTCTGGCACAATAGCATCTACTGGGCATTCTGGAACGCAAACGCCACAATCGATGCATTCGTCTGGATCGATTGCAAGCATGTTTGCTCCTTCATAAAAACAATCTACTGGTATCTACTCGTAGGGGAACCCCCTACGGGCAGACGGAGACACAATCTTGATATTTGCACTTAATGCAATTGTCAGTTACTAGGTATGTCATCGTCTGCAAGTTCCTCCTTTATAGGGATACCGTCCCTTTTCGGTTAAAGCTATTGTGATAGTTTTTCTCTTTGTGTTTCTCTCAATCGATTCTTAGGAATATCGATGTCTCTTTTATTGCACACTGCCTCTATTATACACTCACTGCACCGTGGTTGTCTACTCTTGCAGACCAGCTTTGCATGTGTGATTAACTGCATGTGTGCGGCATATTTGTATTTTTCTGGAGTAGTTTCGTTTACAGTATGTGAAGCCTTTCCTTCATCAAGAGAATCTGTCCAACCGAGACGCCACAACAGTCTAAACACATGAGTATCTACAGCAATGTTGGGTTCGCCAAATACAAATCTCATCACAATGTCAGAACTCTTTTTGCCAACACCGGGCAGTCGCATAAGTTCTTTTTGTGTCCTAGGAACATCGCCGTTGTATTCTTCTATTAACTTTTTTGAGGTTGCAAGAATATTTTTTGACTTTGCTTGGAATAATCCTGCAGGTCGAATTGCTTCAATGACAGTTTCTCTATCCAGTTTAACCATATCCCAAGGCGTATCAGCTAGAGCAAAAAGTTGTCGGCTTGCTTGTGCTGTTCTTTTGTCTTGACTTTGTGCACTCAACATTACGCCTATAAGACTTTTATAGGCGTTTTTATGTATTTTAACCGCAGGCTGAGAATTAGTATACTCCGGATATTCTCTGCTTAACTGTTTGTAGATAAATTCTATTTCGTGTGTGTTTTTCACTGTGCATTCCTTGCAAGCTTGATAAGCACAGCAGCAAGATTAATTTCAGGGTCAGCTACCAATGTATGATCCACAAGACCCTGTTTGATGATAAGCACTGCTTGATCCTGCTTCTCTTCTGTATCTCCGAATAACTCCAGATTCGAATATAGCCACCTAAAGATTTCTTCCATCTCTTCTGGACGAACAGTACCGCATAACAGTTTCCTTGCATCCTGAATCTTGCCTGCCTTGAACAGTTCTACCATGTCCAGTTTCCAGTCTGTTTCTCCTGTGTCACCTTCGTGCGGAGCAACAAGAGCACCGTCCTGTGAATTCATCTGCACAGTATTAATACACTTGCGTAGGTCAGGATAGGTTGCTTTAACATAGGTATCCAACACATTAATGTCTGGCGTAACACCTTCTGAGATAAGAATCTCTGCCACTCTCGCAGTAAATTCTGTTTCGTCAATTTTCGCAATATGAAAACCCTGACAGCGAGAGTGAATGGCAGGAATAATTCTGTTGGGATAGTTACAGGTAAGAATAAAACGTGCTGTGGTATGATATTCCTCCATTACGCCACGCAGTGCTGCTTGAGCATTTGGGGACAAATAATCTGCCTCGTCTAGCAATACAATTTTAAAATCACCAAACGGAATCATCTGCACAAAATTCACAATTCGATCTCTCACATCTTCCACACTGTTTGTGCGTGAAGCATTGATTTCTAAGATGTCTAGTGGATTGATATCTAGTTCGTGGAATAGAATTTTCGCAAGAGTTGTCTTACCAATACCTGCGTTGCCGGAGAAAAGCAGATGCGGAATAGTTTTGTCTTTTACCCAGGTTTCTACCTGTTTACGCTGTTCTGCGTCGCGGAATACATATCCGTCTATTGTTTTCGGGCGATACTGTTCAGTCCAAAGTTTTTTCACCGTGTTGCTCCTAGTTCTGAATATGCAATCTGAATTGCCTTGGACTGATAAAATGCATCAGCCAAAGCATTGTGCAAATCATTTTGAATCTGTTTGCGAGGATCGCTTGCACACATTCTGAATAATGTTCTGCTGTCCAGAATCTGCCAGAAATTCCAGGGAATAGGTTTACCAACAGATCGAAACATATCCTCCAGTATGGTATAGTCAAACCCATATCCCTGACCCCAAAACGTATCTACTCCTACAGCAAATCGAGAAACTTGAGAAAGTGCCTCTTCAACAGACACGGCACCTGTCTGGTCAAATGCTTCTTCCATAATTGCGGAATCCTGTTTCCCCCACCATTCTAGGGTGGATTCACTCACAGTTCGCCCCAGTCGATCTTGATCGTCTATGCTGATTTTTAAATAGATTTCCGAGTGCGGTTCTGTAGTGCTGTAAGGATTGAATTTTACGCCGCCGACACTGAGCACAGTTGCCTGTGGACATGTGTCAATAGTTTCTAGATCAATTGTTGCGTGAATAGCCAAATAAAAACTCCTCTCATGCTTTAAGCTTAATTATAGCACCTTGCACAAGAGGAGTCAAGTTCAAGCAGAAACAAATGATGACGGATCAATCGTTGCAGATTCTCCGTCTGCGTATTCGTTGCCGAGCACTGCACCTTCTGGCTTTTGGTCTGCCCAGCCCAGAATAGACTCTGCTTCTACCATTCTGATTTCTAATTCTTGTTCACCATCTGCAATTTTGATACTGCGGGTCCAACGACCGTGCTCTACCAAAACCCAGTCGCCTTCCTGGTAAGGATCTTGATTGAGGCTGCCTTTTCTATAAACCTTGCCCCAGCGAGGATAAACACCTCTTGTAGTGCCGTCGTCATCCGTAAGCACAATTCCGCCAGATGTTACCTGCTCTCCGAAGTACATGTTACTTACTAGAACTCTGTTTGCAACTGCTTTGAGGTTGCCTTCTAGATCAATTGCATTGTAGTTAACGCTCATTTATCCTCCTTGCGTACAAAGTTTCCGTCCTCGTCTTCTACCCAGTCTGCAGTGGATTCTGGTTCTTCAAAATCGTGGGTTGACTCTTTTTGTTTGGTATTTTGTGTTCTCTTTACTGGAACCTCATCTGGCATGGGCTTTTGATGCTTGTAATATTCGTTAACAATTTCTTCACGCTTCTTTACAATTTCTCCGCCTTTGCCTAACTCGTCCCCTCTTGCATTTACTTTTACATTACCAACTGCAGGTGTGAGCTCATGTCTCTGTCGCAACAGATCAATATCTACTGTTTTTCCCTGCATGCTTTTATATACTTTTCTTCCAGCCATTGTATTCTCCTATTATGTAAGTACTTATCTTAGAAACTCCTGCCAGTCTAGTCCATATTGAATAGGATTAATACGATGCACACCTATGAGATATAGCACATAACTTGCTACTGATGATCCTCTGCCAACTCCCCAAACTATGTGGTTTTCGCGCATGAAATCAACAAGATATATCATATATCTAAGCAGATCAAACATATCGTTTTTGTAAAACGCTTCTAGTTCTTCTTCTAGTCGTTTTACTTCTAGTGTGTTGTTTTTTAGGTATACTTCTTCAGCATCTATTTCTAGTTCTCTTGCAATAGCAAAGATAAACCATTCCTGTAGATCTAATTTTTTATATTCTTCTGGCATAAGCCACTCTGACTGACATGCAGAATCAAATTCTGATTTATCTGCATCAATAGGGATATATTTGTTTAGAGTAGGCAACCCCTGTTCTTGTGCTGCTTGATTAAATTGATCTACATCGTCGGAAGGATCGCACAGAACCACGTGACATTTGTCCGTGTGGCCACTATAGATCATATTGATAAGATCTTGATTAGAGAATCTTGGGATTCCTAAGTCATCAGTTTTCATAAGCATACAGTATTTTAGTTGATATTGATTAGATTGTCAAGATCAGAATCGTCATCTGTGGGATTTTGTTTTTGTTTGATAAGTCTTTCTTGCTGTTCTTGTACAAGTTGATCTATAATTATCTTTATTTGTTGTCTTACTTGAGGATTTTGAGTTGCCCAGTATTTTTTAGTTACTTCGCTGGTTTTAGAGTATAACTCGTTATCTGTAAGTTCTGTTAGGTTTTCCAAAAACGGATTAAACATCGGCAAATTCACCTACAAAGTTGGCATATACATTTGTGCCGCCGTCTGCTGTCCAGAACTCCAAGACATAAGTCCTGCTGTCTGGGTCAACAACTAGAGGATCCGGAAAAGCATTTAACCGCACATTTGATCCGTCTGTGCTGTCATATAGCTGAACCGGTATCCCTAGGTTAGGAATGATTGTTCCTCCCTGCTCAGTGGACCAATTCACCGTTTGAAAACTGTTAGAATTATTCTGTAATTCAACAGTAATTTTTGCATATGTTCCTTGGCTCGGCCAATCTGAAAAAATCAGTGATAGATTTGCGTTTATGCCTGCTTTATGATACGATCCTGTTAAAAAGCTGACTGTTGTGTTAGAGTCTATATTTCCGTGATCAAATACTTCGCCTGTAGTAGCAACTAGGTTCGCATTTGCAATGTTGTTTTGATTGAAGTTGTTATTGGTGTCAGTTCGTGCAGCATTTGTTTGTAGATCTATTACTTCGCTTCTCGCAGCATCAAAATTTTCTGCTATAACACGAAAGTTGTTGCGAAATCCAGACGAGTTGTTGTCTTTTCCTGGTTCTGGAAAATCCTTTTCTATATCTGCACTGTTTATGTTAGACATGTATTGCTCCTGTATTATTTATATTGTAATTTCGCTATTCTGAAATAAAATATATTGTGCTTCGCTGCTATCTAGAGTGGATTCTATTAGGAATCTATCTATTTCTATATCAAATTGTGTAAAATCAATTTCGCCTACTCTGATAGCACTTAACAAACTATCGCCGAATCCTGGCTTTACATAAGCTAACGGAATTGCCAGTGTGTATCCTTGTTCTTGAGCTTGGCCGGGCTGAGGTGTTCGCATCCATAACGGCAGAAAATTTCTATCAGTCTTTCCTATTTTTCTTAATTCTGATCTGATGTCCTGATTAGCAGCAACAAACAAGCGGTCTATCAAAGGGTCACTTGCTTTTACATAACTGCTGTCTGTTCTTATTGTGTTTTCCGTTTTTGGACGATAAAAGATATTAGTTGCAGAGCCGACTTCAATATCCAGTTGTACTTGACCGTCTCTCGCCTCCAGCAAAAAGTCGTCTACAAATTCTTCGCCATTTCTGGTTTCAACTTTTGCAGCATTAAAAAACTTAATCTTTTTCTTTCTGGTACGTGTATTTACGAATAAAACATCTGTCTGTTCGCTATCGTAATCCAGGTTCTTTGGTGTTGTCCTTACCTGATCTGCTGTAAGAACATGTTGTGTTTTGGTTTTGATCTCTCTTACAGACTCTCCTGCAGTTTGTCTAGGATCGTTTAGCTCTAGATACACAACTTCATATACATTGTTTCTTGTGCCCGGATCTCTAGCAATGGCTTTTTTTACACTTTGAATTGAAAATCGTCTTCTTTTTTCAAATCTAGATACAGCAGCTACAAGTTCCTGTGATTCTGTCTGTTCAATCCCTGCAAATGCAAGAATATTTAGATCTCTAGTCACGCCGAATCTAGGATCGTTGGGTCTAAATATCCATTCTGGTCTAAACACTTCTACGTTAGATATCAGTTTTCTGAATTCTACTCGTTGTTCTTGCGACAACAATACCGGATAAAAAACGTCTGTATATTCTGTTTCGTCTAATTTTGCTACTGTGAGAGAAAAAGTCCTTGATATAGCACTGAAACCAAATTGATCTCTAGCCTGAATTGTAAAATCAAAGACAGTTGTCTCGGATATTTCACTATTATCTATTCTGCCAATAATAGCACCGTTAAATCCTAGCTCTAAACCGGGAGGTAGAGATCCCGCTGTTAGCATATAAGCCAAAAAGCTTTGAGGAACAGTTGTTTCTGCCTGTACACTCAGTGTACTAATAAAATTAGAAGGAACAGTGCCCAAGTCTTTATCAGTTAGCCAGCGTATAGTGCTGTCGACTTCTCCTAGTATATCTATAGAAAATGTTTTTTCGGCTTCTGCTACTTCTGTTTCTGTGATGCTTATTCTGCCAAGGTCTATAGTTTCTCCCTGTGTGACCTTACGTTTAAGAGGCTTAGAAAGTGTTAGGATATCAAACTCTGAATTAAAGGGATCTACTGCTGTAATTTCATAAGCAGTCTCGTCCAGTGTAAAAGCAAGACCAACCACTTGCATTGCTCTAGAAGTATTTTCACTTATTTTGTTTATTTTAATTGTTGTGGAATCTCTCGCTGTTTCTTCTACTGCAAACTGCTGAAGTGCTAAAAAACCTCCTGTGGCAAATACTCGCCTTGCTCTAACAGTAAATTCAAAACTACGAGTAATAGCAGGTTGATAAGGAACTCTGCCGAATACTGTTCCTGTTCCTTTATCTATAGTCATCCCGTCTGGAAGTACAGATTCTGACCCGTCGGGATTAAATGATAACAAGTCGTACTGAACGAAACCTGGAATTTGATTCGTATCAAAAACTTCAAGCTGAAGTGTAAGAAAGTTATTTGCCCTACGAAGGCCTAGGTCACTGCCGGTTAGCCATATTGGTGTTCGTACAAATGTGTTATCACTTGTAAAAACACCTGTGCCTACCTGCATTATTGTGTTATCTGCTCGAAGAAAATCGTCACTGACTACTAGAATTCTAAATGTTCTCTTAGATATAAAATCTCCGTCAGACACAGAAACAGTGAATTCAAAATTCCTATTTAGTTTTCTGGGTGTTCTAGTGGGCTCTGTAAGATCAAATCTTCTTGTATCAAAATCAAAACTATCAAAACCCAGTGTACTTCGAATTGTAAAGTCATAAGGAAATCTATCATATCTATTTTCGTCAAACGTGCCCCTTCCTGCTTCTTTCTCTAGTGCAAGCAAAGGATCAACGACCCCTACTAGCCGGCCTTCTGGTGTAAGACTGATGCCAGGAGGTAATTGTCCGTCGCCGCTTGCTATAAAATAGGAAAGAGTCTGTCCGCTAGGCAAATCAGGATCTGTAGCAATCAACTGAAAATTTACCGGAGACGAATCAAGAATAAAAAATGTATCGCCTTTTCCTATAGGCAGAGCACCTTCTGGTGTTTGCCATTCTGGGGGGTTTGCTCCTGTAATAGTAATAGAAAAGGTTCTGTCTTCTACTGATTCTGCTAGTCTTGCCCTAGCTACAAATCTAGACTGAGTGTTTCTAGGAACAATGTCTGGTGTGCCTACCAGGCTGGTATTCACAAGTTCCAGTCCTGCAGGTATTTTACCGCTTATAATTTCCACACTGGCGTCGGAATCTACAGGCAAATCTACCGTAGTAAATACATCTTCTTCCAGTACAGCAATTTCTGTTCTTGATCTTTCGAACCATATTGACATTATACAAATGTTCCCAGATCTATTTCAAAATCTACTACTTCTTCTCCTATAAAATCGCCCATGTCAACGTCAGTAGAAAAAACAACATAGTCTATGATATGTTCAAATTGAGGAAGTATGTCCCCGAAATCAAAATCTTCAAAATAAGGTGATATTTCTCTTACGTCCACTCCGTGAACTAGTCCGGTTAGAGGTCCTATAAAACTGTTTGCAGTTACTGAATTTGCACTGTTTATGTTTTGATTTGCTGCATTCAGCGACGCTGATAATTCAGGAGAACCGTCTGCCTTTAGTGCTCCGTCCTGGATGTCAATTATGAGATTAGAAAGACTGGTTCTTGTTTTAATGCCGTCGCCGCCGGTAATACCAAGGAACGTTGAGCCGTCAACGGTTATACTGCCGTCGTCTGTCAGTATAAGAAAATCGTCTAGCCCTCCTGTAGAATTGATTATTACAGAAGTTCCGTTTGACGTAAGAGTTACATTATTTCCGCCTAGCAGTTCTTTGAAACGCAGAGTGTTATCTACCTTGTCTACAAAAAGGCCTTGTCCCGAACCTCCTAGATTTTCTGCTTCAATTGGGATTGTGTCAAATCTGGTGTCTAGATTTTCAAAATTGTCGTTTACCTTAATAAATGCTTCTCGGAGATCATCGCCTGTCCCGTCGTTTGCTATATTACCTACATTAATTTTGTCTAATGCCATATTCAATCTCCGTTATAAATCTTGTATTCTAGTTTTAAAATCATCAAAGTCTGTGCTTGCTTCCACAATGTCTTTTAGATCCTGTTTTCTTACATAATCAGGTAATTCACCATTTACGCCGTCTATAATGAGAGTAGAATCGTCAGCAAAAACTGATCCTATTAGATCAGTTCTAATTTCCTGAGACTCGAGAGACTGTCTATCTAGGTAACCTGCATCATTATTAAAAGCACTTACGCCAGTTGGTTTGTTTTTTACATCTGTCCATGTCACATTACTGGCTCTCCATGCCCCGGCAGTGAACTTTAAATATCTGTTGGTCAAATCTCCTGTTAGAAGAGTGTCCCCTAAGTCTCCTATAGATTTGCTACCGAGATCCAATTCTTTTAAAACTGGCTTAGGCACATATTTTTCTATAGAAGAATCGAATACCAAACTGTCGCCATTAATCGGTGCAGCTTCGTCTACATCTTCTAGATTGAAAGTTTTTCCCGGTATGTCTGGCTTGTTAACTAAATCTTGATAGCTTCCGGAAAAAAGAGAAGGCACATTGTCAAGATCTGTGTAGTCGTTCGAAAGGGCAACAGGTGCCAGTGAGTTGCCGTTGACTGTTATAGAAAGGGCAGACAGATTCCCAACAGTTTCTATGCTAGCAGCTTTTACTATTGAGCTGCCTTGTAAATCTAAATTGTCTCCTGAGGCAAGTTCTTTTAATTGATTGCCGTTTGACGTATCTAAAATAATTGGAAATCTATCAGTCATGTTAATCTCTTCCTACTACTATTTCTATTACGGCTTTACCGTCGGTGTCTTTGTTTTCGAGACTTTTGCCTATTATTGATCCAGCTTTTGGATCTTTTGTAGCAACAGCATAGCCCGGTATTGCAGATGTGACAAGCAGGTCGCCTTTTTCTATTCTACCAAGCACCTTGCAAGGTACTCTACCTTGCAAAGCTACAGTTGCTACATGTTGAGATTCTAGGTCCTTGTTCATGAGATACGCAGGATCGGAACTTACTACTCCTGCACACTTAGTGTCGCCTTTTGTTGCTGTAACTGTAACCTCTGCTTCTCCGCCAAATATCAATACAGTCCCTGCTTCGTACTTGTCGTCTGCTGTGTATTTTTCAGCCAAGTCGGCATATTTTGCTTCAGTAGCAACACCATTGAATACATTGGCATAAACTACATCGAATCTTGCCCCCGTGTTTCCTATATTGTAAATCCCGTTTGCATCAGGAAGAACGGTTGATCCTATTTTTCCTGTATTATCGAACTCTAAAGTTGCACTTATAACAACAGTGTCGTCGCTGTCTTCACCTAAAAATGTATCTCCGACAACTGTTAAGTCATTATCTATTGTTAGGTCATCTTTTATAGTAACAACGTTAGGTGTTATAACTAAACGTTCTTCTCCGTTATTAATAAAAGCAATTGCGTTAGTTGCAGAACTAGGGAATCCTGTGTTGGCACCCAGACTTATTCCAGTAGAGTTTCCGTCTCTCTCTCCAATTGCTTCAATAAAACTAGAGTATATCCAATCTACACCTAGCCAGCCTTCGTTTGATAGGGGTGAATTAGATTGGAAGTCACCTTGTGTTGCAAGGTTTGTAAGACCAATATCAACATTTCCAGGATACCGTGTAACAAGATTTCCGCTTGTGGACCCTGCAGCAGAGAACACAGTTGCTCCGCCGGGTGTTCTAAACGAAATTGTGCTAGCACTTACAGTAAGAGTGTTTGAGCCTGCTACTTTGATAATTTGTCCGTCTACAGAACCATCAGATCCTCGTCTCACAATTGTGTTTGCAGTTCCGCCTTCAGAAATGGCAGTGATTCCGTAGACACCTGTTTCTAACTGGATTAATGCGTTTCCAGGAAAGCCTGTGTCTGTAGGAACAGCAGTGTTTGTAAAATCTCCGTCTGCAAGACCTAGGCCTAGGTCTATTACATCTGCAAAAGAAACTTGTTCTGGATCGCCTGTTCCTGAAGATGATCTGCCAAATACTGTGTTTTGATCAATCTGGTTTAATTCCGAAAACACAATGCCGTTGTCTTTGATTCTTACAAAGCCGTCTTGAGTTTCAAAGTTTTGGTTTGAAAATTTTGCAAGTCCGAGATCTGCCTGTGTCTTTGTAGCTGATCCGTCCCAACCTGTCGTAGGATCCGATTCGTCGAAGGTATCAGCTGCCTGCATGTCTAACTTGCTTTGCAGTATTCCTGCGGCACTGTTTACGTCTGCATCGAGAATTGTGTCTGGCTTGATTTGTAAGTCAAACTCTGTTCCTGATGAGTCTCGTGACACCGAAAGATTTATATCACTTTGATTGCTTTCTTGAGCATTTGCAAATTCGTCAGAAGGACCATCTATTATGGTTGCACTTGCAACTTCGTTGGGCTGATCAAACAGAGTTTCACCTATGACAAATGTGCCTGATTGTTCTTGATAAACTACTTCTGTAACTGTGCCTTCAATAGGGTCTATTACAGAATTTATATCTACAATAACTCCGGTTTTTGCTCCGCCCGCGGTGCCAATTGTGTCGCCAATTGACCATGTTCCGCCGCTGACCGGAGTTGTTAAAATTCTTTTCAGTCCTGTTGTTACAAACAGATTATCAGCTGTCACATTGTCTATGTAGGTGTTTCTGAGATTTTCGATTTCGTCAAAACTCTGAACAGTTTCGTCTACATAATTTTTATTTGCCGCGGCAGTGCCGTCGGTTCCAGGAAGACCAACATTTGTAATTTGGTTTGTGCCCATGTCGATTATGCCTTCCATAGCAGAATCGCCGTTTAGCGGCAGGAATCCAGGACCTATTCTGTTTCCAGTAGGAGCAGCAGGTATTTGTGTGTTAGTTCTAACATTATATCCCAAAGTTCTGTTAATATAACCGCCTGTAGCCCTTTCTGTTGGCACGGCTTGTCCACTAAAGTCTGCAAAGCTATCGTCTGCAGAGAATTCATTGATGGTCACACCACGTGTGAACCCAAGAGAGTTGGCATTTGTAAGACCGATTTCTCCTGCAAATTCTATGCTGCCTGTTCCCTGATCAACAGAGAAGAATTTTCCTACTCTAAATAGCCCAAATTGATCAGTTGATACAAAGAATACTCTTCCCTTTCTTCTTTCCCACACTTGCGAACTGGTTGATGTAGCACCGTCTGTGTAAAAGTCTGCAAGGGGATTAACTGGTTCACCAAAGATAACACTGGGATAATTTGTGTCGTTATACCCTCCGGTACCGATTTCTGTAAAGTCGTGTCCTGTTGCTCGCAACACAGATATAGACACAGTGATTTCACCTTTGGCTCCTATCCCCAAGCCTGCTCGTAATATAAAACCCTCTGCTGTGATGCCTTCAGTTAATCCTGTTCCTGTAAAACCTGAGATGTTAGTATCAGAAACATCATCTATATCTATTACAGCATAGGCAGGATCTGGTTCGGAATAATCTTTAACTTGATAGGTTTTTCCCTTAAATGTAAAAACCATTCCGCCGCTGTAGTCTAGATCACCAGGCTGTCTGCCTTCATTATCTCTAAGCAGTCTTTGCTGTGCTTCTGCTGTAGGAATTGGATCGATAGCTATTTTAACGTCTCCCTGTTGGCTGCCAAGGGTTCTGGAACTATCGTCGGGGTCTGTGTTAGTTTTATTATCATCATTGACTTCTAGATTTATAAAATCAAAACCTGTTTCCACGATTGCTAAGATTTGGTTATTGTCTAGTGGCTGTGCAACACTGTCTGCTGTGCTAAAGCTTAAACTTCTGTAAGTAACCAACTCCGACTCATCAAAGTTTATGGCTGTAGAAGGTCTTGTTTCCAGCGTGTCTGGGTCTCTAACATCGTCGAATACAAACCCTCTTCCGTTGCGTATTTCCACAAATTCCCCGTCGGTAACATCGGCCTGGAGCGATCCAAAAAAGTCCGCAGGAGCCGCTTGATCTGGTCTAATGCTTAGTCTCAAAACAGCATCAGAAAACTCTCCGTCGCTTGCTACTATATCATCTGGGTCATTTCCTAATGTACCATCATTTGATCTGTCGGACAGATTTTCTATGTTAGATATTCTATACTGTAAAACACCCGTGCTTCCCCCGTGATCTATTGTTAACACACTGTCAGGGTTAGGCAGATGTTTTAAATCGGTGACAGTAATAAAAGGATCTTCCTCAGAGTTAGGAGTTTCTGGGCTCGTAAAGGCCTTGCCAGGAATAACAAGAGGTTCTAGTAGCTCTACTCTGTCTGGTATTTCATTAGGATCAGCACCTTCTGCAATTAAACCAAAGTTACCATATCCATTAGATCCGTTTAGAGATCTAATTTCGCCTCCGTTGTTTGAATAATACGCAGCTTGACAATAGTAGGTAAACATGGACACCATTTCAGAAACAGCACCGTTAGTGACAACCAGACCATAGCCGAGATCATTTATCTGAGTGAAGTCGTTGCCCAGCATTGATCTGTTACCCGCTGTTTGTAGAAATATTTCCTGATCGCTTCCTTCCAAATATCCTTGTCCTGCTCCGGATCCGTCTGGATTGCTGGATTTATCAAGAAATACAGTTACAGTTCCCTGGCCGCTGTCGTAGTTGGCAATTGCATTAACTTGATATCTTACGCCTTCTAGGAAAAATGGACACGGAAGTTGAGGTGGTCTTATAAACAGACCTTGTCCTATGTCACTTTCTAACTCTAGAGTGAAAGGATCAATCACATTTGTAATTCTGGCAGGTATATTGCCTACGAAGGCATCAATAAACATGCCTCCTCTGAAACGTTTTGCATTGTCGCTCTTGGAAAAACTTGAGCCTGTCTGAATATAGGGAGACTTTGTTAGAATTTGATTCTCAGGATCAAGGACCACCATAAATCCTGCGTGACCTTGCACAGTGGCATTTCTAATAATAGTTGCATCACTCATCAAGAACACATCCATACCGTCTTGATTGTTTCTTAAAGGAGGATTATAGTCAGAATCAAAAGCAAATGTTACAACCGATACAAGATTGCTAACAAGTGCTGCTGTGCCTGATTCTGCAGCACCTTCAGAAAGATCAGGTAGAATATTACCGTCAAAGCTGGGCTCGTTGCCTTGCAGAAGTTGAGAAGCAATTACACCAATTTGTTCAATTGCTTCGTTTGTCTGTTGTTCTTGCCCTGCTACACTGCCTTCGAAATATTCTCCTTGTGCCTCTAGTGTAAATTCTGCTCCTCCTTTGACTAAGTCTTGGGAGATCGCATCTACAATTAGTCCTACATCTCTAAAACATTTTCCGCTATCGTAACTAAACTGGAACCAAATGCTTGAGGTATCATTTTGAGCATTAGCTTCGTCTATGTTATTTTGAATAAAGTTTATAATTTCGGTCTGAATAAATTCTCTATTTTTTAGTAGAACTCTAGATGCTATTTCGAAGCCTCCGGTGTTCTGTGGAATAACACCTACATTTTTTTCTGTGTGAGGATTTTTCAAGTAGTGTCTTCCAAAATAACCTTGTACATCGTCAGTTTGATTTAAGAATCCTGCAACCGGACTAGAAATCACATACATTGTACCTGTGTCTTGAGATAGAGAAAGTTCCGATCCTCCGGGGGTTTCTGAAACAGAAAAACTGTTACTATCGAACTCTGTGATGTAATATTCTGTATTTTTTGCAATTCCGCCAAATAGATTGGCTCCGATAAACCTTACAGGGGCATCAATTGACATCCAGGAAGTGTCGTCAGTTTCAAATTTGTTTGACCCCACACTGTCGCTGCTAATTACGTCAGAATGTAGTTTGTCTAATAGAGAAATGTCGTCAAACTCTAGATCTCTATAGAAGTATAATTCTGCGTATCGTGATTGCGATACTCTCTTCTTAGGACGCACAATTACACGTCGGAATTCATCACCTCTTAGAGAAACATTATTTGCTAATCTAATAGGCAGATCTTCTTCATAAACTCCCGACTCTACCTGTATTGTAACTTGTTTTTCTTTTACGAAGTTACCATACTTTACGGTTTCGCCAACTTCAAAGTCTTTTCCGTTCAGCTGTATTAGCTGCAGTGTGTCGTTGTTGTTTTCAGTGCCATCATTATTGGTTAAACTTACAATTCTGCCTTCTGCTCCGGAAATTTTACCAACCACTATTTTGCCAGGCAATAGGTCAGTGTTTTCGGGGTCGCCTTGATCCACAAAAGTCTGTGATCCGTTCTCCAGAACAACTTTGTAGGTATTTCCAAAAATTATGTCCGGTCCGGCGTCTATTCCGTTTTCTATTATGTTGAGAACAAGATCAAACTTTGCATCAATAGCTGCTCTAGACGCAGAATCTGCGTCTGGTTGATCAAACGATTGGTCTATTTTGATACCTTGCCTGTCTTCCAGTCTTGGCTGATAAACTACTCCAATTACCCCGCCTGTGGTGTACGGTGTGTAAGCACTAATATCAAAGAACGTGGTAAGATTTTTATCTTCATATAGTTCAACAGTTTGATTGTCTAAGACTCTTACGAAGGCAGTTTGATTTTCTATTTCTGTCATCCCGCCCATGTTTTGAAACAGAATTTGCTCACCATCTTGCAATCCGTGATTTGTGGAAGTTTCTACTCTTGCACGAATCCCGTCAACATTTACAGCATCAACTGACCTTTCTCTGTGCAAGCGATTTTGTAAAATTGATTGAGCAATTTCTTGAACAAAACTGATACTGTCGAGTGTTTGATCAAGTTCTGCTGTAATTTGTCGACGAGTTTCTTGTGTAGAGTAAAATCTCTCCGCAATGTCTCTTGTTAGAAAGTTTGCTTCTAGTCCTCTGTTTATGTCAAATGCAATCGCATTGACAATATCTCGTATTTGCTCTTGTCTTACTGCTTCGTCAAAAACAAAATCAGGAAATTCAAATTTAATATAGTTTATAAATTCTGCTGCAATGTAATCTTCGTTAATTTGCAGTAGTTTTCTTGTTTGGCCAAACTGAGGGTTGACAATCCCTGCAGTAGTAATTTCGCTTTCTAGGTTGCCGTTATTGGTTGTTACAGTTTGGAAGTATGGTCCAGGTTCTGGAGGACTTGTGCGAATAATTTCTTCGGCTTTTTCTGCAGCAGCGTTAATGGTTCTAAACGCATATTCAAAAGCTCTGCCTTCTGATCCTCTTGGCACACCTGCCATGGAATCATCGCCCGAAGTACTAACAAATATGTTTTCAGTGCTTACAAAAGTAGCATTATCTGCGTAAAATTTAGTGGCTGCTTGTAAATCGTCTGAACCAGATACTTCTCCTAATCCTGCTAGATCTCCTGGATGATCGTGAAGGAAAAGTGCTCCCTCCATTCTGTCGCCTTGTCGGCGAGTGATACTTTTTCTAGGTAGTGCAACGTCTTCTAGAAAGTTACCAGGTAATGCTGGATCAAAAGAAATATCGGTGATTGTGTGTTCATCGTCTAGGTCAATTTCACCGCTTACAAAAATCTTGTTGTTTTCGGCTACATTTGCATCGCCAGTAACCGCATCGTCTCTGTTTGTATAAACAGCAATTTGATTTTCATTTACAAATCGTACAAAATAGGTTTCATCAGATTCAATGCCAGACGGGTCCTGAAATCTGGAATTAAATTCAAATTCACTGCCGTTAATCAGACGTGTAAATCCGTGTGCAGGTATTACCAGATTGCCGTTGTCATAACCGTCTACAACCTTGACGTATGCACTTCTGTCTTCGGGCTCGCTATCTACTTTGATAGGAATTTCGCCGGACACATATCTTGAATCAGCAAATCCTTTTGTAATAACAAGATCGTCGATGGTGATAGATTCGTTATATCGGGTATTAAATTCGTTTACAGCAGATTGTGAAATTGCTACTTTGCCAATCGCCCTGTTGTTTGCGTTTAAAGGGCCTCCTAACCTAGGAGAAGTGTCGTCTGAAACCCTTCTAAATGCAGTGCTTACAATTAATTTTCCTTCCAGACTGGTATCAAAGGTAATAGTGTCTACAGCATTTGGATCGATGGCACTGTTGGAAGCTAGTTCAACTAAATTTAGTTGAGTTCCTGAAGGATCTACTAGCGGAATTGTGTTTGGAGTCAGCTCATCTGGAGTGTCAGACAGTGCTGTAAAATCAATCTGGCCTCCTTCGCCAAATACTGCAAAAAGTTGTTGAAAGTTTTCGTTGGTTTTTCTAAAACTTTCTCTAATAGAATCGCCAGTTCCGTCGTTGCCTTCAACGCCGATGTCAATTTCTCTTCTAGCCATTTAGTGCTCCGTTAAAATCCTATACTTTCGCCGCACCCGCATGCAGATTTTACATTAGGGTTGTTAATTACCAGCTTTGTTCCAAGCATTTCTGACACAAAATCTATTTCTACATCATCTAAAAAAGGAAGGGCATGTTCTGTTATAACCAAAGAACCAATAATTTTATCATTTTCGTTTGTTTGATCATGATCAATCATGCTCCACTTGTATTCAAAACCTGCACAACCGCCTCCTTTTAGACTGAGACACACCAATTGATTTGGATTTTTTTCACAAATCTGTTCTATATGATTGTGTGCTGCTTGGGTTAAGGTAATTGCCATTGCTTGCTCCTGTGGTATTTATCGAGAAATTTTATAATCTTAATGTAAATATACTTATGTATCTAGGGGAAATAACAAAATCATCCAGACATACAAGATCAAGCAAACTGGGGAAGATTCACGAATACACAAGGAATTATCGGCTAGCCAAGCTTAGGTGTGACTGCTGCGGCACTGAATTTACTAGAGAACGCAGCAAAATGGATCCAAATCGATTAAACAATAATGTGTTTCATGTGTGTGATAAATGTGATTCAAAAAAATTTGCTCAGAAAAGAGGTGCTGAGAAGAGAAAGATGTGGAGTATGACAGCAAGCTCAAGCAGGCCGATCAGCAGCCTTTAGTCCGATCTTAATATTGTGTAAAGTCCGTACAGAATTGCACCATAGGCAACTACGGAAGCAATAGGCTTAAAGATCAAATATGTCACTCCTGCTGCAATTAGTATTATACCGTCAAGTGTGGTTCTTTCTTGTATTCTTTGAATTGCCCACTGTTTTAATCTAGTAATGCCATTTTCCATTTTTTACGTTCCTGTGTTTCTTTGTAGAACGAACAGGCTTAGGGCGTTCAACTTCTGCTAGATTATCAGGGTGTTCCGGCTTAATCTGCAGATAATCATTCTTGTTGTCTGCTCTCTTACCAGTTATTCTATCCAGTGTTAATCGTTTCATTTTGTAAGCACCTTTTTAGTATTTATGTAAATAATGCTTGTAAAAAGGAGACTTAAGACATGCTTGAATGGTTAAAAGATCTATTCTTTGGTAAGGAGGAACCTGTTGTTCTGCAGGCAAAGCAGAAACCGCAGCCAGTAAAGGCTAAGAAAGACAAGCCGGTAAAAAAAGCAGCGGATCTAAGTGGAATGACAAAAACTCAACTACTAGAGTATGCCAAGCAAAAAGGCATTAAAGTAAACAGCAGTATGAAAAAGGCAGATATTGTAAAATCAATTAACGGCTAAATTTTGCTGAAATTTGCTGTTGTGCACTTTCTAAACGGGCGAGCTTTCTTTCTAAAACATCGATTGCCGCCCGTTGTTTTTTGATTTGTTCTTCCAGGCTAGCAACATATCGCTGTGTGGGAATCTGCCTTTCTTGCCCGTCTTCCCCGAGTATACTTAAAGTATCCACGCCTTGTGCTCTCAACCCTCCCGCAACTCTGTTGGGATTTTTTGTAGACTCCGGTTGCGTCTTTGCAGTACCGCCGGTGTTGTACATTCGTGATAAAAAACTCATTGTGTTCTCCTTGAAATATTTATTAGGCGGCTTTGGTTCTCAAGCTCTTCCAGTAATCATGTAAATCTATTGTGGCAAGATTTTTCATTTTGCTCTCCACCATGATATCACTGTAAGGTAAAAACTCCAAAGCCCAGTTGTTGCAGGCACTGTTCCACATGTAATCAGAATGTGCTCTTAGTTTTTGTTTCTTATAACCTTGTTCGAGCAAAGATTCAAGATTAGGTTTGCGATTTGCATCATGCCAACCCAATAGGTCTTCTCTGGAAACACTATAGTGTATTGCAGGTCTAACGCCTCGCCAACTGTCTATGATTTGGCTGAATCTATCGTCTGCTGGTGTGATGTATTCGCCGGTTTTGATATAATGATGATGGATATCTACGACCAAAGCAACGTCATTAACAAGTTCAAGAGAAGCATCCAGCCCCCAGGACATCTCGTCGTTCTCGATAGTGATGCAGTTTCGTGCTTCTGGGGACAATTTAGGCAAGGCTCGTCGGATACCCAGCGGCCCTTGCCTGCCTGAAATGTGTACATTACATTTGAAGTCCTGAAAACACACACCGTAGCCCATCCAGCGAATCATGTCTACATGGTATTCAAATTCTTCTATAGACCGGGTTACAATGTCAGGATTATCCGAAGCTAGTACACA
>SL_4KL_010_BRINEDRAFT_10000249_pt1 | contig 26841 bp, 25 predicted proteins | sample SodLak_010_BRINE_2_FD_10664 | JGI IMG/M metagenome (IMG submission 10664) | reverse complement strand
GCCCGGCAGCCAGTCCGATAAAATAAAGCCAGTTGCTGGTACCGTAACCGGTAAAGGAAGTCCCGGAAATCAGGACACCTAACACCAGAAATAAAGAGGCATAGCTGTAGACTATATAAATATAGGGGAAATAGTCCAGTTCCCGGCGGAGACTGCGGCCGGAAAAGAGATAGAGACCGGCAAAAAAAGCTGCCAGCGCCGCCAGGGTATCACCAAAAACATTGGCAAAGAGATTGCCCAGATCCCCCATCCCCACAATAAAACTACCGGTAACCGCCAGCAGAACACCTATCATTAAGCCCGGCCTGAGATCCTCCCGGGCCCAGATCGCTTCAAACAACAGGGTAAAAATAGGCTGTAAAGCTATAAAAATCACGGCATTGGCCACAGCGGTATATTCAAAAGCCGAAACCCAGAGGATAAAATGAATGGCCAGAAAAAATCCTACTACCACCGGTCTCAAATCCTTAAAAAGAGAAAGATGACAGTCCCTACGCAGAATAAAGGTCGGAGTTAAAATAACCACACTCAGAAACATCCGGTAAAAAGCTATAATTAGCGGAGGGGCATCAGATAGGGCTACAAAAATTCCGGCAAAGGAAATAACAAAAATACCCCCGGCCAGGATAAAATATATGTTTTTATCAAGATCAAAGTTCTTAAACATTCTTATTCCTTCCAGGGCAGTTTGCTGAAATCTCTCAGAGGCATTATTTTTTCGCAGCAGGACTCCAGCTCAACAACCTCACCGCAGTGTTCTATTTCCAGTGCTTTTCCTGTCAAAATCCGGTATCCTGCTCCCTCTTTGGTAACTTTAACTCTGAGATGGCGGCTTTTAAAATAAATAGTAAACTGATAACTTTCCAGCTGCTCGGGCAGATAGGGTTTAAAGCTTATGGAACCATGATAATTTCTCATGCCGGCAAAACCATAAACTACTGTCATCCAGGCACTGCCCAGCCCGGCAGTGTGAAGACCCTGATAGGTGTTCTCATTAAAATCATCCAGATCCAGCCGGGCTGTCTGGATGAAATAATTATAGGCCTCTTCCAGATATCCTATTTCAGAAGCAATGATACTATAAACTGAAGGTGAAAGCGAAGAATCATGGGTGGTTTTGGGCTCATAAAAATCATAGTTGTTCTTCTTTTCCTCCAGCGAAAACTGATCACCCAGAATTAACATCAGGAGAATAACATCGGCCTGTTTGATAAGTTGATATCTCCAGATTGTCAGAGGGTGCCAGTTATTAGCCAGAGGTAGTTCACTGTGGGGTATCTCCTCTTCAATATCGATCTGCTTCTTGCAAAGGAAGGAATCATCCTGGGGATGAATCTCCAGGTCTTCATCATAGGGAAGATACATTCTTTTAGCAGCCTTCATCCAGTCGTTAACCTCGGCCTGGCTTAAATCTATCTTCTTCACCAGTTGATTGAATTTATCAGGAGCTTCCTCCTCCATTCTGACAATGGTATCTCGGGCAAAGATCAGATTGAAGCGAGCCAGGTAATTGGTGAAGCAGTTATTATTTACACCCGGTTTATATTCATCGGGACCGCAGACTTCATTCAAATAAAATTCTCCTCCGCAGTCCTCAACATAATCACCCCGGCTGACCCACATCCGGGCTGTCTCTACCAGAATTTCAGCCCCCTTATCATAGAGAAATTCATAGTCTTCAGTGGCAGTAACATAAAGATAGATAGCATAGGCAATATCGGCATCAATGTGAAACTGCACAGTGGATCCCATAAAAAATCCCGAGGCTTCCTTGCCGTTAATCGTTCTCCAGGGAAATAGTGCACCTTGAACTCTGACCCGGCTGGCATTCTGGCGGGCCTCTTCCAGGATGTTATATCTGTATTCCAGCAGGTTGCGGGCCAGTTCCGGCCTGTTAAAAAGATAAAAGGGAACTATGTAGGTTTCAGTATCCCAGAAATAATGGCCTTCATAAAACTCCCCTGTCAAACCCTTAGCGGCCACGCTGGTCTGGCTGTCCCGTCCAGTGGACTGCATCAGCTGAAAGGCATTAAAACGCAGGGCCTGCTGAAGGGAGGCATCGCCACGAATAAAGATATCGAAGTCCTGCCAGAAATCCTCCATATATTTTTTCTGGGAAGTCTTTAATTTTTTGACTCCCTGATTAAAACCTCGATTTACTCCGGTCATGGCCTGATTTAGAATCCTGTCCCTCCGGGTTTCCCGGGAATTGTAGAAGGCGGCAAATTTAGTCAGCCGGTAATTCTGATCTGGCCTAACGTTAAAGGAAAATTCCTCCACAATCTCCTCATCTATGACAAAATTATCCTGGGTGAGTCTGGTATCAGCCGGAAGTTCCAGGTCATGTTTAAAGGCTCCAGCCACATCAATTCCACTCCGTGAAGCCTGCTGTATCATGTAGCTGCGATTATTAGCAAAACCGGCGCTGCTGACCGACATGGTGCGCTTCTTGCGGAAATGATGAAGATTGCCGGTCTTGCCATCTACGCTGGAGACAAGCCGTACTTTGCCCTTAAAATTTAAAGGTCTAAGCTGATAATCTATCAGGGCCAGATGTTTATTTGCCTGGGATATCAGCCGGAGAATTTCGACCTCTATTTCCCGTCTTTCCGGACTCAGCCAGACAAATTTCCTCCGGAGAACACCGCTGCGCATATCAAGAATTCGCTGATAATCCAGAACCCTGCCTGTCAGGAGATCAAGTTTTTCCTCCTCAAGGAAAAGATTAATTCCGGTCCAGTCCATCAGGTTAACAATTGTCTGGCTGTATTTGGGGAGATTAGGGGCCTCTTCTCCGTATATTATATCCTCGGAATCATAAACTCCATTTATGTAAAAACCGGGGGTAGAAGTGCTGGGTGGTCCGCTGTAATCTTCTTCCAGGGTGCCCCTCATTCCTAAATGACCGTTGCCCAGAGAAAATATGGCTTCATTACGGTGATTATTAGCCGGATCAAAGTCTTCTTCGATCACATACCAGGGATGAACTTTAAAAAGCGGCTCTCTATCCAGTTTTTTTTCATGAAATCCACGCATACTAAACCTCCTTTAACCTCCACCGACCAGAGGAAAAATACTGATAACTTTACCGGGATTCACCTGGTCTTCAAGGCTGGCATGATGGCCATCCACCAATATTATTCGGGCTTCCTCCCGGGGTATCTCAAAATAATCCAGCACCTCTCTTACGGTATTAACCTGATCCCCGGGAACCCTGTTGCCCTTCCTTAAGCCTTCAGGACTGTATCTCTCCAGACCTCCGTAAAGATTGACAGTTATTTCAGCTGTCATTAATATCACTTCCCAAAAAATAGTGCTTAAATTCCCTAAGTTCTAATCTGGATAGAGTTTCATCTACAGGGATTCCCGAAGAGTTCCAGCCTCTTATCCGATAATAATCCTCTAACATTTTCTCTTCCTCCACTATTTCTCCGGCCAGAGGACCGCTGCCCCCTTCAACCTTAAAGCGAAGTGGCAGGCTGTCATCGCAACGCTGGAAGCCGACTGCCAGATTAAAAATTTTTTCCAGATTCCAGATTCTTTCCCCGATAGCATAAAACTCTTTTTCCGGAAAACTAACTCCGGTGACAGCTTCCAGCATTTCCCGATAAAAGCCCTCTGCTAGGGCAAAAAGGGTGAATTTACAGACAATCAGTGAATCCAGAATTGCATTGAGATCCTGCTGCTGGATCAAAAGGGCGGCTTTCCCCTCTTCAGTAAAGCGGTCTATTCTTTCCGGTAGCCCAAGGAGCTCTATATTCAGCATGTTGGCTCTGAGATGACAGGCGCCACGGTTGGAGGTAATATAGCCCAATCCCTGGCCCTTCATTCCCCGGGGATCAAAGGCCGGAATATCAAGACCCTTAACCTGCATGGCCAGCTCAGGATGACCGGCTTCCCTGGCAAATCTCAAGGATCCCCGGGCCAGTCTGTCTCCTAGACCCCGACGCCGGGCAATATCTTCAATCAAATCAGCCAGCCCCTCGGCACTGGCAAAGGATATTTGATAATCAAAGTATCCCCTGTCAACCAGTTCCATTAAACAGGCAATTACCGAGCCGGTAGAGATGGTATCCAGGCCCAGTTCATTACAGAGCTGATTAAACTTTGCTATAAGTTCCGGGTCAGAAATTCCCAGATTAGAACCCAGCAGACCTATTGTCTCATATTCGGGCCCGGCCTGCTCGCCTTCCGGGCCAATTATTTGGCGGGCACAGGCAATAGGACAGTTAAAGCAACTGCCAGAACTGGCTTCCATCCGGTCTCTCAGGCTCTCTCCGGAAATGCTGTCCGCCCCGGCAAACTGGGTTTCCTGAAAATTTCTGGTGGGTAAAACCCCGGCCTCGTTGATTAGATTAACCAGCATGGAGGTTCCCATCTCTTCCAGCCTGCTGGCAGTCAGGGGGCTGTTTTCCAGCCAGGTTAAAGATTTCTCTTTGATTTTTTCCGTCCTCTTTCTGTCAGCCACACCAGGCTGCCGGGATCCTTTCAGAGAAACTGCCTTTAAATTTTTACTGCCTAAAACAGCCCCCATGCCGCCTCGTCCCAGGGTGCGATTTTTTCCCACCGAGACCGAGGCAAAATAAACCTGATTTTCTCCGGCGGGACCGATATAGACATGCTGATATTCAGGCAGCTTCTGGTCTAAATGCTCCCAGGTTCGGCTGTTATTCCAGCCGGAGAGTTCCGGACAGTTAACAAATTTAATGCTGTTTTCGTTAATCTCCAGTCTGGTCAAGGTTTCGGCTTTCCCCGTGATAACCAGAGCATCATATCCTGCTCCTTTCAGAGCCGGTCCCCAGTAACCTCCGGCATTAGAATCAAAAATAGTTCCCGTCAAAGGCGATCTGGTAGTGAGGGTCATCCGGCCTGTGGTAGGTACCACAGTTGCTGTCAGAGGCCCGGTGGAAAAAACCAGTGTATTTCTGGAGGAAAGGGGTTCGGTGTGAGGAGTTTCCAGGAATTTAAAAAGCAGCCTGGCTCCCAGCCCTCGTCCTCCCAGAAATTTATGATAAAAGTCTTCCCCGGATTCCAAGATCTGATGCTCTTTACTGCTTAAATCAATATATAAAATTTTTCCCATCCAACCCGGCATAACAATTTTCCTTTCCAGCAGCAGTTAAATTAAAATAAAAATTTATTTATAAAAATAATCAGGGAAGGTATCTGTTTAACAATGCCAACTACAAGATAAAATATTTAAGCCTCAATGTCAATACCCGGGGAGTGAATAAAAAATAATTCTTAATGCTCGGTTATCTCACCCTGCAGAACCGAAATTCCATGAGGGATAATATCAATCACAGTAGCAAGACACTCTCTGACTGCCTTGGGACTGCCAGGAAGATTTAAAATCAGACTCTGATGGCGCAGTCCAGCCTTTGCCCGGGAAAGATAGGCCAGTTCAGTATATTTAGCTGTTTCAGCCCGCATTTTTTCACCCAGACCTGGAACTTCCCGGTCTATTACCTCTCCGGTTGCTTCCGGAGTAACATCCCGGGGAGCAAAGCCAGTTCCCCCTGTGGTGACAAGCAAATCAGCCCTTTCATTATCGGCCAGCTCCCGCAGTTTTTCGCTGATAACCTCTTTCTCATCGGGGATAACCTCATAAAAAACTACCTCATCACCCCGGTCAGTAAATATTTCTTTGATAACCGGGCCACTAGCATCCTCCCGGAGGCCCTGTGAGCCTTTATCACTAACTGTAAGAATCGCTATTTTCACCGGCTGAAACCTCCTCTGCCAGAATTTTCATTCCCGGTCTGACTCTGCCGCCCTCCAGCACCCGGGCAAAGATACCCTCCCGGGGCATAATACATTCTCCCACAGTTTGAGCGATGGCACAGCCGGAATGACATTCCTTTCCGATCTGGGTTACCTCCAGCAGCACCTTGCTTCCCAGGTATAACCTGCTTCCCACCGGAAGGTTGTGAAGTTCAAGGCCCCTGGTAGTAATATTTTCAGCAAAATCTCCATAACCAATCATAGCAGCCTGAGAGCCTGCTTTATTCCGCATTTTACTGATACTTTCTTCAGCCAGCAGGCTGACCTGACGGTGCCAGTCTCCGGCATGGGCATCATTTTTAACTCCCAGATTTTTCTCAAGTTCAATAACCGGCAGGGGTTTTTTCACGGTTCCCTTCTCCTCACTTAGCGCTACTGCAATGACCTGACCCCGATAACGGGGTAAATTCTCCTGGCTAATATCTCCGGATTGTCCTCCTGTTTTTTCCAGCAGGCAAATTTCAGAAATTTTCATGGTTTTATCAACTGCCTTGCACATATCATAGATTGTCAGAGCTGCTGAGCTTACCCCCTGGAGAGCTTCCATTTCGACTCCGGTGGTATAGGTGGTTCTGGCCAGACAGCGAATTCTGATGGTATCCGGTTTAACAACTTCAAAGCTGAGGTCAACCTTGCTGAGAAGAATCTGATGGCAGAGTGGAATTAAATCCGGGGTTTTTTTAGCGGCCATAATGCCGGCCAGCCGGGCAGTCTGCAGGACTGCACCCTTCTCAATTTCTCCGGCCTCTATCTGCCTTAAGGTTGCCGGTTGCATGCTGATCTCTCCTGCTGCCACTGCTGTTCTCCTGGTTGTTTCCTTGTCTGAGATATCAACCATCTTTGCCTCTCCTGATTCTGTGAGATGAGTGAGTTTATTCTCCAATGTTTTATCCCCCCTGTTAGCCCCCGATCTGGGACATATTTCTGGCAAGCTGCTGTTCTTTTGTTAAACTATGAGCAGCTGGTTTAACCCGGCAGGCCTGAGCCAGAATCTTTGCCAGATTCTCCTGAGAAAGAAGCCTGCCTGCTTCATCATAAAGTTTGAATTCTCTGTCTTCAGCAAGACAGGGCTTTAAATAACCATCGGCCGTCAATCTCAGCCTATTGCAGCTGCTGCAAAAATTATGGCTTAAAGGAGAAATAAAGCCCAGTCTGCCCTCTCCTCCGACAATTTCGTAGTTGCGGGCAGGGCCGGAGCCGATTATATCCAGCGGTTTTAGCTGATAGCCAGCCTGCTTAATTCTGGTAATAATCTCAGCTGTGGGCAGATAATCCTTCTGTCTCTCTTTGCTTTCGCCATTCAAGGGCATCAATTCAATAAACCTGACCTGGAGGCCTTCTTTCCGGCTCAGATTAACAAAATCCAGAATTTCATCATCATTAAAATCTCTGATAATCACCACATTAATTTTTACGGGATTCAAACCGACCTTTCGAGCTCTATCAATTCCCCGCCTGACCCGGTCCAGTCCATCTACCCGAGTAATTTTTTTAAATCTCTCTGCTTTCAGGGTGTCAAGACTGATATTAATTCTGTCCAGTCCGGCCTGTTTTAATTCATAGGCCCGATCTTCCAGATAATAACCGTTTGAGGTCATGCTAAGCTCGTTCAGGCCGGGCAGGCGTGCTAAAGATTCAACCAGTTTCAGGACACCCCTGCGCACCAGGGGCTCCCCCCCGGTCAATCTGAATCTGTCAATCCCGGCTTCCAGAGCCACCCTGGCAAATCTTTCAACCTCTTCATAACGCATAATATCATCATGGCTTTTATATTCCACCCCTTCTGGAGGCATGCAGTAACGGCAGCGCAGATTACAGCGGTCGGTAATTGAAATCCTGAGATAATTAATCTGACGGTTACAGCTGGCTTCAATTCCCATTATTATCCCTCCGGGGTTTAAGATATCTTATCTGAGAATCTCCGGCAGGCTGATAACCGGATCTATTTTTCAAACTATCCTGAAAATCAGAACTTAAAATTACTTCCTTAAGTCTGGCAACTGCTCTGCTGTTTTCCAGGCGGGCCGGGAAAATCACTTCAAATCTTTCCCTGGTCAGGGGCACAAAGTCCAGTTCAAAGGCTTCGGCCATCGCCTTGATTCCCAGGCCGACATCGGCAGTGCCGGCTGCTACAGCCTGAGCCACCGCGGCATGGGTATATTCCTCCCGCTGATAGCCGCTGATCTCAGCAGGCTCAATTCCTCGCCTGCTCAGCTGATGATCCAGCAGGATCCTGGTTCCGGCCCCCCGCTGACGGTTGATAAAAGAGATTTCGTCATCTGCCAGATTGGATAAACCTTCAATCTTACAGGGGTTACCCCGGGCCACCAAGAGACCCTGCTCCCTCCAGGCCAGGGTCAGCAGACAGTATTTTTCCCGGGCTATCTGCCGGAGATAGGGAAGGTTATAATCACCGCTATCTGGATCCAGCAGGTGGGAGGTGGCCAGCTGACATTCTCCCCGGACCAAAGCATGAAGGCCGGCCTGGCTGCCCCGGGATTGAATCTTCAACTGCACCGGGTTATCCAGCAGCCGAAGTTCCTGTTGCAGGGTCTCCAATAGTGGGTCATTGCTGCCCAGCAGCAGCAGTCCCTCTTTGATATCCTGCTCCCTTTCCAGCAAAATTATTTCGGCCTCCTCTCCCGGACTCAAACCCTCCCGGTCGGCCGGCACCAGCAGCAAACCATCGGCCTGAAGGATGGATTTCATAGCTGCGGCCCCCCGACTCCGTGGTACTGCCACCGGTCTATCCCCGTTAGAGTTGGTGCCAGAAGATTCCTCCTGAGGCTCAGGATAATAAAGGTTGGCCCTGAGAAATTCCAGCCGGCCGGGACGGGAACTAATCTTCCTCTTTATCCTGGCGGTAATCTTATTCCGGTATTCCTGCTGGCGGCCTGCCAGCCAGCTGACTGCCGGCACGGCAAAGATATGAAAATCCAGCAAACAGGAAAGGGGATAACCGGGCAGTCCTATCACCGGAGTTTCATTGATACTGCCCAGCAGAACTGGTTTGCCGGGAGCTATATCGACTCCATGCAGAATAACCTCTCCCTTATCGGCCACAATCCCGGGAGTAAAATCCTTTTTGCCGGCTGAGGAACCGGCTATGATAATAATTAAATCAGTGGTTTCCACCAGAGCGCTGATCTCAGCTGAAATTCTGTCACGGTCATCAGGGATAATGCCGGCAAAATCAACTTCAATTTCATTCTGCTTGCACCAGCTGGAAATCATAGCAGAATTAAAATCAACTATCTCTCCCAAATCCGGCTCCTTTTCGGGTGGAATAATTTCATCTCCGGTGGCCAGCAGTCCCAGCCGGGGAGTTTTGTAAACTTCTATTTCCCTGATGCCTGCCTCCAGCAGAGCCCCAATGTGATATTCTTTCAGCCGCTGTCCGGTGGTTATCAGCTGCTCACCTCTGAGGACGCTTTCACCGATTGTTCTGACATGCTGCCAGGGGGCTGCTGCACTGAAGATGCGGACCTGGTTATCCTCCAGCAGTTCGACATCCTCAATCTTGATCACGGCATTATAGCCCTGAGGCAGGGGATCACCAGTATTAACTTCCTGACAACTCCGGGAAATTTCAAGAATTCCGGGATTTCTTTCGTTCACTCCCCGGGTCTGCTCTGCCTTAACTGCAATGCCATCCATGGCGGCAGCATTAAAATGGGGCGCAGATCTTTTAGCTCTAACTGCAGCAGCACTGATCCGTGCTGCTGCTTCCTGGACAGCAATATTTTCCCGGATCCGGTGAAGCTGTTGATAAAACTGCTGCCAGAGTTTTCGGGCCGCTGCCAGATCCTTTTTATCAAGATATACATTTCTCTCAGCCATCTTTATCTATTTCCTTTCTAAATAAAAGTCCCCTCTCCCCGGTAAGAGGAATAACCTCCACCGAAGAACCAGCAGGCAAACCCTCCTGCCCAGCAGCAATCCTTACCAATCCTGCTGACTCCACCAGGGTTGTTATTAAATTGGATTTGCCAGCGATCGGTCTGGCCCCGATAATCACATCTTTTTCCCTGCCATTATTCATCCGTGATAAAGCCACCGGAAAAAATTCCTCCCGGCCCGGAGCTGAGGAAATGGGCTGCTCCAGTCGGGCAGTAATTGCTGTCAGGTAAACTTCTTTTTTAGAAGGCAGAGAAAGGCCCCGGATTAACCTGATTAGAGCAGGAATAATCAGACTGGCAATTACCAGGGCAGAGGCCGGATTTCCTGGAAGTCCCAGCACCGGTGTTTCTTTCAGAAATCCAAGAATTGTGGGTTTGCCCGGCTTCACCGCCAAACCATGAAGCACAACTCCGGGACTGCCAGTCTGATTGATAACATCTATGGAAAGGTCTTTAACTCCAACCGAACTGCCCCCCGAAAGCAGAATCAGGTCACTTTTCCGACATTCTTCTAAAGCCCGGAGAAGTGCCTGACGGCTGTCTTCAACGATTCCGTAAAGCCGGGGTTTATGCCCCCATTCCTCCAACAAGGCTCCCAGAGCATAGCTGTTAATATCCCTGATCTCTCCCGGCCGGCGTTCTTCATCCGGTGAAATAAGTTCATTCCCGGTTGAAATAACAGCGGCTTCAAGAGCAGGAAATACCGGAACCCGGTAATATCCCAGGCCTGCCAGGGCTCCTATTTCAGGGGCCCCTAGTTTACTGCCGGCTTCAAGTAGCACGGATTCAGCTTTAATGTCATCTCCCTGATGGATAACATGCTGACCGGGAGCATAATCTGACATTACTTCAATCCGGCCATCGGGGATCTTTTCCGTGTCTTCAATCATTATACAGCAGTCCGCCCCCCGGGGCAGCATTCCTCCGGTGGGAATGGCAGCAACCTCTCCCCGGTTCAGTTCCAGGGAGGTGCTCTTTCCCATTTCCACTTCACCGATAACATCAAGATAAACCGGAAGATCAGGCCCCGCACCATAGGTATCTTCAGCCAGGGCTGCATAACCATCAACTGCCGAACGGGAAAAAGGAGGCAGATCTTCCCCGGCCTTAAGGGTCTCTGCCAAAATCCGCCTCCAGGCCTCTTTCAAATCCACCATTAGTTTCTGCTGCTGATGAAAGGGTCTCACATAATCTTTAAGAATATCAGCCAGTTCCTGGCTGGTTTTTAACTGTAAAAATTCTTTAGTCATAAATTTCCCGTTCCTTCCGTTATTTAAATAAACCTAGCTGACAGTGGCGTACCTTGATGCTCTCCCTGTTTAATTTTCTACCAAATTCTCCGTAACCAAAACCCAGTAGGTCACTGATAAGCTGGGCCCGGTAACAGCTAATTTCATCGCCGGGTAGAGTAAATTTTAGATCAGTTAAATCCTTATTATTTTGCAGTTCCACATAATCTACTATCAGCTGGGCTTCCCGCCGCACTTTCTCTACAGCACTATCTAAAGGTTCTCCCTCACTGACATAAATAATAAGACCGGGATTAATATATTCTGCAATTTCATTGCCCTCCACCAGCAGATAATCTATATCTTCCGCTAGCATTTTATAGGCCTTTTCCAGAGTTGAATTTAACTCTGACATTGTGGAGGAAAGATAAATAATCTGAGCTGCACCGGAATTCAGATAGGGGGAAATTTCGGGAGATTCGGCTCGCATTATGTTATGATCATCGGTTACCATGGCCGAGCCTGAATCCTTGATTTCACCTTTTAAGATGCCTATTCCACACCTAAGGTTATTGGTCAGCATAACGCCAAGTTTTGTCCGTCCGCTGCCCTCCGGCCGGCCGGTTAAAGCAATTGTTTCCATATATATCAACTTCCTTCCCTACTAGAGCAAATTCTCAATATTTTTCAATATTCCTGCAGGATTATTGTTATTTTTTCTTGAAATAAGGTAAATAACAGGCAGAACATATCCTGTAAACCAGCCCTTAAAAAGATAAATCGGTACCTGCAGCAGGGTACCGGAAAGCAAAATCTGGTCTCCTTTCCAGTAATGGGAGGCTCGGCGGTTTCCCGGCCGGCCCTGTCGGCCAGACAGTCCAGACTGCTTACCAATTAATTTCGGGACTGAAGGCTCGAAGACTCATAATTTTAAACAGATATTTTATTCTCTCATTCATTGTATCAAAAAAACTGCTAAATCTCCAGTTTTTAACCATATTATTCTCAAAGGGCAGGAAAGAGGTAAAAAGATGGGTGCTATCTTTGATTTTTCCTGGCACAGTATTGCTTTTATTCTAATTACACTGCTCTGGTGGCTGGAATTTCGCATCTTTCCCTCAACCGGAGCCAGACGCCAGGATGCCAGCAGTCAGAGCTTTAAATTAATTCTAGGAGCCATTCTAACTACCATCCTGGTTACCATAATTTTTACTATAGTTGATTTTGGTGTTATTTCAGGATTTCCCGGCAGGTTGATTCAAATCCTGGGTATAGCTGTCTATTTCTCCGGACTGGCACTGAGGTACTGGTGCTCCTATCTGCTGGGAATATATTTTGCCAGAGGTGTTGCTGCCCAGGAAGGACAGGAACTGGTCAGTTCTGGGCCCTATCGTATCCTCCGCCACCCACTCTATCTGGGATTGCTGCTCCTAACACTGGGAGTTCCCCTTTATTTTGGCAGTCTGCCGGGCCTGTTTCTAGGAGGCATCTTAATGACCTGGGCAATAAGAAAAAGAGTTCTGATTGAGGAAAGGAAAATAGCCAAGGCTCTGGGGAAGAAATATACCAACTGGGGCAAAGATCGCTATCGTTTAATTCCCTTTATTTATTAATCCGCCGCTGGAGGTGAAAAAACTGATTAATAATAAATCTGCAGTTATTATAGGAGCCGGTCTTGCCGGAATGTCAGCCGCCATCAGTCTTAGGACCGCCGGTTTTCAGGTTACCCTGCTGGAAAAAAACAGTCATTTTGGCGGCAAAGTAAACAGTTATAAAACCTCTGAATTCAATTTCGAACTTGGCCCCTCCCTGCTGACCATGCCAGAAGTTTTCGAAGAACTATTTAAGACAACCGGGAAAAATTTTCATCACTATGTCAGTCTGCAGCGCCTACCTTTGGAATGGCGGTCTTTTTTCAGCGATGGTACAAAAATTGACATCTACTCCCGGATAGAATCTACCCAGCAGAAAAATCCGGAACTGGGAAAGAAAGATATTAATACGCTGAAAGATTACCTTAATTACAGCCAGCAAATGTTTGATAAGATCAGAGAAGGTTATATAAAATTAGGGCTTGATACCAGTAAAGAAATAATAAAGCACTATGGGCTGTTTAAAACCTTTCGCGGTTTGGATGTCTTTCTCTCCATGAGTGATGTGGTTTTCAGATATATCAGCAACCCCTATATGAGAACTATCCTCAATTCTTTCAGCAGATATATTGGTTCTTCACCTTACCGGGCCCCTGCTGTCATGAATCTTCTCCCTCATGTTCAGCATGAATTTGGCCTGTGGCAGGTTTCGGGTGGAATGCAAAATCTGGCCCGGGCAGTCTATCTGCTGGCTCGAGAACTTGGAGTTAAATTTTACTTCCGCCATCAGGTTACTGCTGCGGATATCAGCAAAAATAAAATTTCAGCTGTAAGCACGGATAGGGACTCTCATTTTTCAGCTGATTATTTCCTCTCTAATATGGAGGTAATACCTTTCTATAAAAAAATAACCGGGGAAGATGAAGAATTTCTCAGTCAGTTTTCCCGGTATGAACCAAGCTGCTCGGGTTATGCCCTTCACCTCGGAGTTGATAAAAGCTATCCCCATCTGGCTCATCACAATCTGTTTTTTTCCAGCAATCCCCGGAATAATTACCGGTCAGTCTTCAAAAATTACAGTCTACCTGAAGATCCCACGATCTATCTAACCGCACCATCGCAAACAAACTCCCGGAGAAAATCTGAAGGGCAGCAATACTTAAAAATTTTAGTTCACGTACCCTACCTTCAAAAAGAGCCCTTCAGTCCGGAGGAATATGAAGAATTTGAGGAAAGAATTTTAAAAAAACTGGAAAATATGGCTCTGAAAAACCTGCGGGATAATATAATCTGCAGAAAAGTTTTGCTGCCGGAGGATATGGAAGCTTTATATTTCTCCAATCGGGGTTCGCTTTACGGGGTGGTGGCTGATATGGATAAAAACAGGGGATTGAAGGCGTCCAAAAAATGTGAAAAGTACGATAATCTTTTCTTTGCCGGCAGTACTGTTAATCCCGGCGGGGGGCTGCCCATGGTGGTTCTTTCCGGCCAGCAGGCTGCTGATAAAATTATCTCTCAGGAGGAAAACTCTCATGTTGAAAATTGATATACCGGGTTTTAAAGATCTCTCCATAGAAAAAATTGTCTTTGATTATAACGGCACCCTGGCCTTCCAGGGAGAAATCAGACCAGAAATACTGAAAAAGCTCAAGAAGCTGGCAGGCTATTTTGAAGTATATGTTGTCACCGCTGATACCTATGGAACGGTGAGCCAGACCTTTGCCGGCAGTTCTGTCAAGGTAAAAATTATCTCTGGCAGCCAGGGACGGAAGGATAAAGAAGATTTTGTGAAAAGTCTAAATTCCAGGGAGGTTCTGGCTATCGGAAATGGCAGAAATGACACCGCCATGCTGCAGGAAGCCACCCTGGGCATTGCTGTTTTAGGTGGTGAAGGAATGGCTGCAGAGCTATACCGCTCGGCAGATTTAATCTGCCCGGGAATCGCTGAAGTCTTTGAGTTGCTGGATAACCCCCGGGGACTTAAGGGCAGCCTGCGGGGTTAAATTTAAAAAATCCAGCCCTTCCGGAGTTCAGAAATAAAATTTGAAGAAAAATTAAACCCCGGGAATTCCCGGGGTTTTTCCAGTCGGTTAACTTTGAGTCTGCAGAAAGTATTTCCGGGATCTATTATAGGTTTTTTCTGCCTTTTCATCAAAAAGACAGCCCGGAACTTCTCCTTTATTATTATGGTATTGAATACAGGCACAGCAGTTACCCTTGCGAGGACAGGGTTCATAGGTGCAGCTGCAATAATCAAGGTTATTCTTCATTTCAGAACACTCCGGCATTCTCTCACCACCTCCCAGATGTTATTATCTGTACTTTTTCAGTATAATCTTACTATCTATCCTGAAAAATTTCAATGTTCTGGGGCCTGAATCAAACAAACATCTCCAGTTTCCTGCTGCCAGAAATATAAAGATTCTGTTCTTCCAGCCCTGAGAGATCACGGCTGTCAAAAATTATCAATAAATATTTCTGCCAGCCTATTAAATGAAGAAGTTTGCCTTTTTTACCGTATTCTATAGTTAAAGAAAAATTCAACTTTTCCTGGACTTTAAACGAGATTATTTTCAATGTCATTCCTCCCCACTTCGGAGTTGAAACTAACTGCCAACTTTAAATTTAAGATTTTCCTCAAAATTCCTACCGACAAACTGATTCTGATACAGCTCATAATAATATCCTTTCCGTTCTAACAGCTCCAAATGACTGCCAATTTCTCTAATCTTTCCCCCGGATAATACCAGGATTCGATCGGCATGCTTAATCGTAGATAATCTATGGGCTATGATGAAACTGGTCCTCCCGGCCAGAACCTGATCTACTGCTTTTTGTATTATAATTTCCATCTCGGTATCAATTGATGAGGTAGCTTCATCGAGAACAAAAAGAACCGGGTCATTTAAAATTGCCCGGGCAAATGAAATAAGCTGCTTCTGCCCGGTGGAGAGCAGATCGCCGCCTTCGCCCACCTCTGTCTGATAACCCCGGGGGAGTCTGACAATAAAGCTGTCAGCCTGAACCAGCCGGGCCGCTTTTTTTATCTGTGCTTCAGAGGCTGAAGGTCTGGCAAACCTGATATTATCAGCTATGGTACCGCTAAATAGATGAGGGTCCTGAAGGACATAGCCGAGATGGGACTGCAGCCAGCTCTGGGAACGACAGCGGTAGTCAATGCCATCCAGCAAAATTTGCCCGGAAACCGGCTCATAAAATCGGCAGAGCAGATTTACTATTGTGCTTTTGCCGGAACCGGTTTCTCCAACCAGGGCAATTTTTTCTCCGGGGTCTACCTCGAGATTAAAGTTTTCCAAGATCGGCTCCTCAGTCTGATAGGAGAAATCAATCCCCCGAAACTGCACCCGTCCCTTAAAACCAGGCCAGTTTGTGCGGTCGGGCTGTAAAATAGTGCCGAACCGGGCTGAAACCTCTTCAGTATCAGTAATTTCCGGTTTGGTATCTATTAGAGATAATACCCGCTCTCCGGCTGCCTGAGCTGACTGCAGTTCGGCAAAAATCCGGGCTAACTCCCGCACTGGCTCAAAAAACTGAATGGTGTAGTTAACGAAAGCTACCAGTGTGCCATAGGTTATAAGGCCCTGGAAAACTGCCGAGCCTCCCCGCCAGAGAGCCAGACCCGTCCCTATACTGCTCAAAGAGAGAACCAGCGGCATAAAAAGAGCTGAAAAAATTGCAGCTCTAACCGAAGAAGCTTTCATGCTTGCCGTGAGATCAGCAAACTCTCTGGAGTTATCTTCTTCTCTCACCAGGGTTTTGCTGGTTAGGGCTCCACTGATGCTTTCATTAAAGGCTCCAGTTATTCTGGAGTTTAACTTCCGGACCAGCCTGAATTCTCCCAGAATTTTCTTCTGAAAGTAAAGACTGATCAGGATCAGGAGAGGTACCACTGACAGGGTAATTAAAGCCAGGCGAAAATTTAAAATCAGCATTATCCCCATTATTGTGACCATCATGCTGCCGCCCCAGACCAGATCAACCACTCCCCAGGAAATGACACTGCTCAACCTGTGGATATCGGAGGTCAACCGGGCCATCAACCAGCCAACCGGTCTCTTATCATAGTAGGCAAGCGGGAGCAGCTGAAGCTTCTCAAAGGCTGCCTGGCGGATATCACAGGCAATATCTGTCTCCAGCCTGCCGGCCAGATAAATAAAGAGAAAGATATTTAAAGCCTGCAGGGAAATAATTAGAAAATACACCAGAGCAAAACCCCTGAATCCCTCCAGTTGATTGGGGACAACAAAATTATCGATTGCATAGCGTGTCATGAGCGGCAGCACGGCATCCACTCCGGCTACCAGCAGCATGACCGCTGCCAGTCCCAGTAATATTTTTTTATTGGGTAGGCTGTATTTTATGATCTCCTTCCAGAGATCTAGATTGATTTTTTTGTTATAGGTTTCTTCCTGCATGGTTTGCATCCTGATCACTCCTATCTTAACTTACTATCTCTTCTTCATTCTGCAGCTGCCAGGTCCGGCGGTAGATACCCGGTTCCTTAATAAGCTCCTGATGAGTCCCCAGCTGAACAATTTTCCCCTGTTCCAGCACCAGAATCTGATCCGAAGAAGCCAGAGTGCTGATACGGTGAGAAATTATTATTTTTGTCAGATCAGCATAATTATTTTTAAGTGCCTGTCTGATTCTGAGATCGGTTTTGGTATCGACGGCACTGAGAGAATCATCAAAGATCATTACCGGGCAGTTTCTTACCAGAGTTCTGGCAATGGACAGCCTCTGTTTCTGACCCCCGGAGAGGGAGACTCCTCGTTCCCCCACTTCAGTCAGATAACCCCTATCAAATTCAGAGACTACTTCATGGACAGCTGCAATTTCAGCTGCTCTCTCCAGCTCAGAGGACTCAACCTCCGGGGCGGCCAGAGCAATATTATCTTTGATACTACGGGCAAAGAGATAGGGTTCCTGAAGAATCAAACCAATCTGCTGTCTGATCCAGCCCCGATCATACTCCTTTAGCTCCCGACCATCTATTTTAATTGAACCCTGCTGATAGTCATAGAGTCGGGTCAGCAGATAGGTCAGGGTGCTCTTGCCAGAACCGGTGGAACCGAGAATCCCCAGAGTTTCTCCCGGCTGAACGGTAAAGGAAATATTCTCCAGAACCGGTTCACCGGGCTGGTAGTTAAAGCTGAGATTGCGAACTTCAATTCTTCCCCGTATCTGTTTCTGAAGCCCCAGCTGGCTGAAATCTTCCCGGGGTTCATTGAGGATCTGCTGCATCCTTTCAACAGCCACCTGGGATTTGCCCAGATCGGTTAAAATCCTGCCGGCCTGCCGAACTGGCCAGAGCAGCATTCCTTCATAGGTTACGAAAACCACCAGGGTTCCGAGGGTAAGCTGACCGGCGGCAGCCCGCTGAGTACCTACCAACAAAACCAGTCCGATCTGCAGAAAGCAGATAAAATCCGAAAAGGACCAAAAATAGGCCAGCAGCCTGATTAATCTAAAGGTGAGATCTCTGTGGCGGCAGTTTTTAGCAATGAAGGTTTTAACCTCCTCCGGTTGACGGGCAAAAGCCTTAACTACCCTGACACCTGTCAGGTTCTCCTGTAAAAACGTGGAAAGTTCAGCCTCGGCTTCATCAGCAGCCCGAAAGGCCACCCTGACCCGGTGAAAGAAGATATAGGAAAAGAGAAAGATAACCGGTACCACCAGCAGAGAAATCCCAGTCATAAAAGGATCCAGATAAAACATGATCCCGGCAATAATTCCCAGCATAAATATCGCCCTGCCAACCTCCACCAGCTGAACGGCAAAAAATCGCCGCACAGTTTCCAGGTCAGAGGTACAGCGCTGAATCAGATCACCGGTATCTTTGTTAACATGATAGGAAAAACTTAAATACTGCAGATGCTGAAAGAGCTCATCCCGTAAATTGCGGGCCATCTCTTCGGCTGCTTCAGCTGCCCATCTGCCCTTCCAGTAAAGGAATAATCCCCGAAACAGAGTTAAAATAATTATCAAAAGGGCCGGCAGCCAGAGGCTGGTAATCCAGTATTCTCTACCTCCGGTCAGCTGGGAAAACCCTTCTGCCAGACCTGGCAGGTTTAATGGTTCAGTGCCGATAACAGAATCTATTGTTATCCTAATTACCAGGGGAACCAGCAGCAAAAATATAGTGGAAATTCCTACTGCTAGAACCGCTGCCAGATATTTTAGTTTCATTGTTTTCATGTAATTAAAGGCTGTCATAATTGTATTCATGTTTTTCACCACTTTCAGGCAAAATAAAAAAGGCCGCAAAATTCCCGCGGCCTTGTCATCAGAATAAGCTCATCGCCAGTCTGTTTGCAGACAGGATATAATAAGCTTACTAAAAAAACTGCGGGAGCAACCCGCAGTTTAGTATAATATATTTGAGACGCCGATTGAACTTGCTGAGGGGGCAGTCAATCAGGCACTCAAAATTATATTATCTCCGAGGGCCGCTGCATATGATAAACTATCAGAGCTTGTGAATTCAAATACATTAACTTCAGGCATACTATCATCAGGCATAATTATTCCTGGGGTAAGAGTTAGGACCGCTATGGGTATAAATAATAGATCAAGCAGTCTGTCAATTTTTATATTAATATCTCTCATCCCTAACTCCTGATAGAAAATCATTCCAGCGTCCCTCCTTTCTTTAAACTTTATTTTTTCTTTGCTGTTATTTGCTTTAACCAGTTAAAGAATTACAGCAAAATATTTAAATATCATTTTAAACATAAACATATTATAAACAATAAAATAAATAATTTCAAGTATAAATTTAAATTTTTTAAGAAAAATTTTAAATATCACCGGTTTGACATTCTGGACAAAGACCATATATTTTAATATTATGGTCTTTAATCTGATATCCTGTTCTCTCAGCAAGCTCGCTTTCATAATCCTCAAGGGGGCAGCCCAGGCACTTAATTTCCCCGCAGGAAGTGCAGATCAAATGATGATGATGGCTCTCAATAAACTCATAAAATTTTTCCTTTCTGGATCTATCAAGATTAAATTCCCGGATCAGACCTCTGCTGGAAAAAAATTTTAAATTGCGATAAATAGTGGAAAGGCGGATTCCGGAATCCTGTTTAATTAATATCCGGTGAATTTCAGCTGCTGACAGCGGTTTAAGAGATTTTATCAACTCCTGAAGGATTAACTGCCGCTGGCTAGTTATTCTAATCCCCTGGCTCTGCAATATTTTCTTGGTCTGATTTTTTATCTCTGACATGACAATCCTCCCCTTTTGGAAATCATTATATCCTTAAGCCAGCAGCAAGTCAAAAATTTCTGGCCAGAATTAAAACTGTATAATCTTGGCATGAGCTTGATAATATCCTAAATTATAACAAAATGAAAAACCCTGCCCGGGGAAGGCAGGGAAAACATGGAGGAGGAAAACAGTTTTTATTTATCAGAATGCCTGCTAATGCAGGCTCTTTTTTCATAAAAGTACCATCCTGCTGATAAGGGCTGAAAAAACAGAGGAATTTAGATAGGGCAATTTTGCTTTATATTATCTTACTTATAGAAATTATAACTTCATACTGTGAGAAAAATTTGAGAAAAAATCAATATTTTTGCCAAGGTCTATTTAGAGTAATATTAACCTCAAGGATATTATTCTTGAGCGAATTTTTCTTCAAAAAAGTCAGTAAAATCAGGCCATCACTGATTTTTTTATTTTCAGTCCCAGTCCCAAACAGATCTTTAATCTGCCCGGGGAAGATAAAAGCCGATGGTTGTGCCCTCACCTTCAATGCTCTCAACAAAAACATCGCCGCCATGCTCCAGAATAATCTCACGGGAAATGGCCAGTCCCAGTCCACTCCCTTCTTTGCTGGGTGTACGGGCTTTATCAACTTTATAAAACCTTTCCCAGATATTATCCAGCTCACTGGCTGGAATGCCAATACCTTCATCTCTAACAGTTAATTTAACCCTGCCATCCACCGCTGCAGCGCTGAGATAAATCGGGCTCTCTTCGGGGGAAAATTTGCGAGCATTATCCAGAAAATTAAAGAGAACCTGTTTGATGCGAGAATAACTGACTTCGATCAATAATTCTTCTTCAGGATAATCCACCTGAATTCTACCACGCAGGGAGCCTGATTTGTTGAAGGTATCCACTACATTTCTCAGCAGATCGGCTACAGAAATGATTTCTTTCTCCCCAGAAATATCCTGACTTTCATATTCGGCCATACTGAGTATTTCATCTACCAGAGTACCTAACCTGTTGCTTTCCTGAAGAACTATCTCCAGGTATTCCTCTCTTTTTTCCTGATCATCAACAATACCATCCAGCAAAATTTCAGCTGAACCTCTAATAGAAGAAAGGGGAGCTTTTAACTCGTGAGAAACATTGGCCACAAAATCCTGCTGCAGTTTTTCAAAGCGCCAGCGCTCACTGATATCCTGAAACAAACCCACAACACCCCAGAGGGAGTCACCCACACAGATGGCATTACAGCGAAGTAAGATCCGCTTCTCTTTTTTGCTGTTTTCAATAGTAAATTCCTGTTGATTGACTTCCTGTTCGGTTAAGGCTTTAGCAAAGGCCTGCCGAACCTGCTCCTCCAGGCCAATCTCAGAAATGTTTTTACCCACAACTTCCTGAGAAACATTGAAAAGCTGCCTGAAGGTACTGTTGTGAAGAATAACATTTTTATTTCTATCAATTGCCAGAACGCCTTCTTCCATTCCGGTTAAAATATATTTTAATTTATTGCGCTCCCGGGTTAGTTCGTCTATGCTGTGCTTTAATTCGGTAGAAAGGGAGTTAAAGCTATCTCTTAAGGTGCTTAATTCCCGGCTGGGATTTTCATCCTGAAAATCAAGTTGAAGACCATAATCACCGCGCCGCAGATTCAAAACCGCCTTGCTCATATTCCTTAAAGGACTTGCTAGACTGCGGGACCAGCCATAGGCCAGTACCACTCCCAGCACTATAGCAATAAAGGAGGAATAGAGCATTAACCGTCGTACCTGCCTAACCGTAGAGTTAATACCTTCAACCGAAGTAAAAACCAGCAATCCACCAACAACTTCATCAACCTGACGAACCGGCATACCGACCAGCAGCATGGGACGTTCAAAATGCTGGGGATCAACCTCCTGTGAAATTATATTCCCGGCAAAAATTGGCTCGGAGTTTAAGAACTGAATACTGGAACCCCCGGTATCAAGATAGGGATAGCTGTGGATTAGAAAACCCTGGTCATCAATCACCCAGGCCTGGCCGGAGTTAATTTCTGCAATCAGCTGGAGAGTATTGGAGATGCTTTCCTCATCATTTTCTTTAATAGAATTATATAAGGCCTGATTTAACACCTGACTGTTCTGGATTATTTCGTTTTCAGTTTTAGAGAATTGAAAATTATAGAAAAAATATATCATAGAAAAGCCCAGGATAATAATGATCAACAGGGAAAGCAGGAAAAATCTCACAAACAACCTGGTAAAAAGCGTATTCATGCTGGGCGGCAGAAAGTCTGCCAGATAATGCTTAAAATCATTCAGCCTTTTCTTCAACTTCAAATTTATATCCCACCCCCCAGACAGTCTTAATATAATCAGAAACCATTTCACCTAATTTCTGACGCAGAGATTTGATATGAGTGTCCACCGTTCTGATATCTCCAAAATAGTCATAACCCCAAACTTTCTTGAGCAGGCTCTCCCGGTCAAAAACAATCCGGGGTGAAGAAGCCAGCGTCCAGAGTAGATCAAATTCCTTGGGAGTCAATTCAATCTCTTCTTCCTCAATTCTAACACTTCTCTCATTCTTATTGATGACAAAATCCTGGTAATTTAGCACTTCAGTATCAACCTCATCCTCCCGCTGCAGTCTGCGAAGAACAGCTTTGGCCCGGGCTACCACCTCTCGGGGACTGAAGGGTTTGGTAACATAATCATCAGCTCCCAGTTCCAGACCCATAATCCGATCTGAATCCTTGGTCTTGGCACTCAGGAAAATAATAGGGGTATTATTGCCCGGACGAAGTTCTTTGCAGACCTCCCAGCCATCCATTTCCGGCAGCATGATATCCAGCACTATGATATCAGGATTCAACTCCCGGATTAATTTCAAACCTTCCTGACCGGCTTGGGCAGTACGCACCTGAAAATTCTCATATTCAAAGTACTCAGTCAGAATCTGTAAGATGTGGTCATCATCATCAATTATAATTACCTGGTACTGATTCAAAGTAATTCCTCCTTGAAAAATCAAGTCTTTATCTAATCATAACTTTTTTTGGCTCTCGATGCAAGGCAAACCAGGATTAACCCCGGCAGAAACTTCCGCTCGAACTGCTAATTTTTTTAAAAGAGAAGCTGAAAAAGAAGTGCTGTTATAATGCTGGCAGTAACAACTGCCAGCAGACTGAACTTGAAGTATGCTAAGAGCACAGCAATCAGGCCCCCGGCCAGAGCAGCAAAAACTGAATCCGTGGCCTGTAAAATCCCGGGAAATATTAGTGCACTCAAAGCAGCAGATGGGATATAAAGCATGAATCGTTTCCAGAAGGGAGGAAGTTCTATTTCCGAGAGAATAACTAGGGGCAGCATCCTGGGGAGATAGGTAACAAGAGCCATACCCAGCAATAAAATAATATAACTATTCATCCTTATCATCTCCGGGAAAAAACACAGCCCCCAAAAAAGCTGCTACCGCAGTGCTAAAGGTTATTCTCCAGCCTTCAGAAATATCAAACAGGGGATTCCAGTAACTTAAGGAGCTCAGCATGAGAGCAATCAGTGCTATTTTAAATTTGCTGCTGGAGCTTTTAATTTCAGGTGCAATCAGGCCTAAAAACATGGCATAAAGAGCAATCTCCATGCTTGATTCCAGAATTTCAGGCAGCTGACCCCCCAACATTACACCGGTTAGCGAACCGCCAATCCAGGCCAGATAGGGTAATATAACAACTCCCAGAACATAAAAGCCGGGCAACCGGGAGCGCCTGTCAGTAGAAAGCAGAGAGAAGCTCTCATCGGTGATACCAAAGGCCAGCACTGCCAACCAGCTCCGGGAGAGATCAGGCAGTTTTTCCGAGACTGTAGCCGACATTAAAATATGTCTTAAATTGACAAAGAAAGTGGTGGCGACTATACCTGGAAAAGTTGCTCCTGCTGCTAGCAGCTCGACTGCCACAAACTGACTGGCACCGGCAAAAACCAGCAGGGACATTAAGACCGCTGCCAGCGGGGGAAGACCTGCTGTCCGGGAGATCACTCCAAAAGCTAACGCTATGGGAAGATAGCCTATGGCCACCGGCAGTCCAGCCCGGAGACCCTTGTGAAAATGCTGATTTCCTGCACTATTTTTTTCTTCAATCATTGTTTCCTCAGACATCCTGCTCTTCCTTTACTATTGACCGGTTTTTGATTAAAATGAACAAAAGAAATTGACTTTTACTAAACTTTAGGTGTAAAATAATACTGAGCAAGCTGAATATTGAGTTAAATTTATTGAGAATTAGTTATGTGATATTATATAATTTAATACCTAAATTGGCAAATAAAAAAAGCCCCTTCCCAGCTCTGCCAAGAATGCCGGCATCGGAAAGGAGCTTATTTTTTAGAATATGATAAAACTGAGAATTTAAATGCTGGATTAGTAATCGGAAGTATTGTTCTCCTCTTCTTGATAATCTGCTGCTCCAGCTTCAGCACTGTCATCCTCTTCAGTCTTCTTCTTATCCTTGAGGAAATCCAGTTTGGATACCAGTTCCGGCAACATCTCAAAAAGCTTGTCCAGCGATCCTTTTCCCTCCAGAGTTATCAGCTCAACCTCATCATCTTTAATAACCAGAATAGCATTGGGAGAAATTCGGCAGCCAACACCACCGCCTGCTCCTCCACTTTCTCCGCCTTTACCTTCTTTTTCTTCACCAATTCCGCCGCCCAGGCCAAAGGAAGCGGTGATGATCGGTATGAGTTTAACTGAACCAACCTGGATGGGCTCCCCTACCACGGTTTCTGTTTTGAGAAAGTTATCAAGCTTACCGTAAATCATCTCCATCATTTTTCGAGTTTCTTCCATTTTTAATCTCCTCCTTTTTCAAAAAATCTTCAAATAAGTCAAATTAAGACCTCTAAGCTTGCTGCTCAAGTTTTGCAGGCTCAGATTTCTGCTGCCGGCGAAGCTGCCAGAGCAGTTTAAGTGTGGTCGGGGACAATAAAAAGCAGAGCAGCTGCCCGATAAGCTGCAGAGGCACCACGCTCCCGGAAATTATACCCCAGGTTTCTATCACCTCCCTTTCCCAGTTGATCTTTAAAGAAACCGGAAATTCTGATCGGGAAGATTTAAGAGAATAAAAAAAGGCCAGCAGCAGGCCGTTGAGATCCGGTTCCGGCAAACCGGCTGTAATATCAATATTATAATATTTAGGTTTGATCAGAGATAGAAGATTCCGGAGCAATCCGTAAACATGGCTGAAATTTTTCCTGTTGAAAAGATCAATCTGATAAATTGATTTAAGCTTTCCCGGAATACTTTTTGAGGTCTTCTCAGTTTCTTTCTCCGGACGGGGTGATCTGTCTTCTTCCTCTGTTTTTTTCCTATCAGAAGAGAGTGGAATGCCAAAAATTCTCATTTTACTCTCCTGTTGGCCGGAAATATTATTTATCTTATAAGAAAAAATCGGGGAACCAGCTGTAATCTGATAGTTCAGTTTTTCCTGATAGGTATATTCAATTTTATATTTGAAGGGCCACAAAACTGCCAGCAAAATAACTGACAGCAGCAGAACTCCAATAATTTGCAGCACGATCATCAATATCCCCCCTGGCAATAATTGTTCTTAATATGTTGGTAATTTTTGAATACTTGTAAATATTATTATAAATAAAATTTGAGTTTTGTCAATGACAGGAGAAAAATATTATAAGTAAAATTGTAGTTTTCAAAAATAATTGCAGACTATAATCCAAGCCCGTCTTTTATTAAATATTTTGAGAATTATGTTGATATTAATAAAAGTTTGTGCTATAATAAAATCGAAGATAGTTAAACTATTCACAATTTGTTTCGAACAGGTCAAAATTTTATATTTCTAATATTTATCAACTTTAATAAGAACAAGTTAATTGCTGTTACATTCCCTGCCGCTCTGGTATTTAAAAGCAGGAAAAAAATTTTTCAAAGTTTGTGAAATTATGCTCATTTACAGTTTGCCAAAAAATATTATAGGGGGGTTATCATGCTGAAAAATCGGTATTACAAAATTATTATTATCTTGCTGTTAGCCTATCTTATCTCGGTCTTAACCCTGACTTTTACTGATATTAATAATAATCTCTCGGTAAAATTAAATTTACAGAAAAAAATTCTTGATACCGCTGAAGAAAGTCCAGCTAGTAAACCCGATCTATCAGGAGAAACTTTTGCCCTTGATTATCACTATGATCATAGGGCTCTGCTCTGTTACCTGTTGCTGGGATTTCTTGTCTTCGGACAGATTCTAACCTGCTTTAGACCCGAGCATGCAGAAAATAAAGAAAATAATATAAGCAAAAAACGGAGGGAAAACAGCCCGGGGAAAAATACCGGTGAAATCTAAAGCTTTATTTTTTGTGTCCTCCAATATTGCTGTTAAGGCGCTCACGAATGCTGCCCTCGGCCCGGCTCAGACCGTAATCCAGCTTGCCCGGACCAAATTTATCCCGGATTTTATCCCGGGTTTTGGCCAACCGGATTTTCTTCTCCTGATTCTGAAATAGATTGAGCTGAATCTCCTCTTTAGCCACCAGACTGCTCAGCGAAACACTGATCCGGCGGACCGGATAATTTCTCCGCCGGGTCTTTTTTTGAAAAAGCTCCCAGCAAATTTCCAGAATCTCATGCTCCAGATTTGTGGCGGACTCAAGAGTCTTCTGGGCCTGAAAACCCCGCCGGGAAGTGCTGCGGCTGTAACTTANGCTCAGGCTTACGGTCCTGCCTGCCAGCCCCAGGCTGCGGGCCCGGTAACCAACATCCTCGCTCAGGTTAAAAATTACTGTCCTGATCTCCTCCGGTTCGGTATAATCCCGGTAGAGGGTTGCTCCCCGGCCGATACTCTTCCTGACATCATCATAATAACCTCCGGGCAGGCTGGAGTCAATTCCCCAGGCCTGGCGATAAATCTCTTCTCCCACAACTCCCAGTTTCCGGCTGAAAAACCCGGCATCCCGGCGGGTAATATCACCCACCGTNCTGATTTTCCACCTTTTAAATTTCTCAGCCGTCCGGCTGCCTATCCCCCAGACTTCTGAAACCTCCACCGGCCAGAGTTTCTCAGGTATATCCTGATAACGCCAGACAGCCAG